>Ga0065711_1001351_pt1 | contig 46530 bp, 25 predicted proteins | sample Hoacrofraction12_FD_59098 | JGI IMG/M metagenome (GOLD analysis project Ga0065711, IMG submission 59098) | Hoatzin crop microbial communities from Cojedes, Venezuela - Epithelial fraction 12 v2 (version 2) | ecosystem: Host-associated > Birds > Digestive system > Esophagus > Crop | place... | reverse complement strand
ATTTGAAACTAACTTTCTGCTCTTTTTTGCTCAGAAAAACACATCCAAGTAGTTGTCTTCAAATCTTTCAGCTACTGTGCTACCTTGTGATGTCAGCGACATTTTTAGCAATTTGGAATGTAATGAACCAGATTTTGCGTGCAAATCCAGGGTAGCTCCGTTGACTTCACAGTGTTACTCCAGATATTTATTCATCTTGCTATGAGATTCTGACCTCTGGTTTTGATGAACAAACACCCATGTCTGATACAGTTTGCCACTGGGACAGAAGGGCTGTGGACCTGAAAGGTTATAGCAAGTTCCTTCTCCCCCATTGCTGATGAGCCCTCAAAGGCATTCATCTGTTGTTAATTATGTTAAGCATGAAAGAGGATGGCTGCGTTAAGTTTCTTACCAGAAAATGCAAGGAACTTTTTGCAGGTAACCTCATTTCTAAAGTTCTTTTTGTGCTTCAGTGGGTGTTCTCCTACCTTCTCTTCCTGGCAGGAAGGTAAAGGTAGCAGTTGTGAGGATCTTGGTGTCAGATAGCCAGCGAACAGGAGATGGCTGTAGTTGCTTTAGTCATTTTTAGTAATAGTGTAAGTTATGCAAGAATGTCATGAAAAAGAGAATACAAGCATGGAGATATCCTCATAGCTTTCGTTTGTTGTAGCTCTTCCCCAGCGACTCCCTCTCTGGGCGAAAGGAAGCTCCTCTCATTGGTACCTTGTCCTGATGGGCCCAGGGTTGTGTGTGGCAGCTTCCCCAGACAGAGCAGGATCTTGCATGGCTCCTCTCCCTCTGCTTTTCTCATTATGTCCAACCATTCTGCTAACACCCAGCACCCGGCTCTTACTCCAGACACTTCAGTTCCTTCATCTTCCACCCAGGCATTTAGGATGCAAAGATATTTTAAGCACCTTGTGCAGGTGGTCTGTGTGTCACGAACTTCTGACCTTGAAAATCGGTTTCTTTTGATAGCCCTTTGTTCGGTTGTTCTGGAACGCTTAACTACAAGAGCTGAAGTAAAGAATGATGTAATCATCATAAAGCCATTAATCAGCACAGTTACTGTGCTTTTCCAGGTGGAAAACAGTAACAGTAGTTAGTTATGCTCACATCTGCATAGAATATATACAGTAAATTACACACAAAATCAAATATCTTCTAAGTGAGCAGCAATATTTAAGGCATACTTCCAGAAGTCAGAAGAACCAAACCCAGTTGATAAGCAGGTAGTTGCATCATTTCTGCTGACTGCTTGCAGATTTCTGCTGAGGCAAATGACTGGAGCAGTGTGGGTTCACAGATCAATTTATTGTCTTGAGCCACACGGTTCATACAAGAATAGTCTCCTTAAAAAGCCTTTTTCTGTGCACATCTATACAGCATGATCTTTCTAGCTTGTTCATTTCACCTATAATATTCAGCAGATGTTGAGCTTAAAGGTCGGTGACTTTTCAGAGCTGATTTCCCAGTTTCAGCAAAACCCATGCTGAGATGAGCATAGGAATTAAGTGCGAGTGTGAGCTATGCTTAACTTTCATTTGAACATCAAATTTTGAACAATAGACTGACACTTATCAAGGGCCATTTTAGACCAAAAAGAGGCTGTTCTTGATTGATGTTCAGATAAATCAGATTTAGTCCATGCATTCTATCCATCTCTCTAACGCAGTGTAGGTTTCAAGTCAGTTGGAAAAAGCACTACACCACTTAAGCTTCATTTCTGAGAAGCAAAGCTGCTTTGCTTTTGTAACTGGTCATGCATTCTCCTGTAATAACATCCATGTAATCCCTTGTCTGTGTGTGTGGACTGCTCCCATACACAGTGTGGGCTAGAGTCCTTTCTAGCTGAAAATTCAGGAGTTCCCAGCGTCCATCATCATTCTTCTATGGAACACAGAAGCTTCTTCTAGAGCTGTGTTGCTATGTGTCCTGCACAGGCTTGTGGAAGGGCAGAGACAGTCCTTTTAGTCTTCTGTTTCTGCGTCAGGATGCTGTGGCTCTGAGCTGGAGAATGGTAGAACAGCACCAGACCTGTCAAAAACTGAATCTGGTGTTTCAGTCTGTTGTCATTGTAAATAGAGGCTGTTTCAGTTTAACACCCTATGTGCCAGGAGGGTGCATGAAATTGGACAGTGTATATAAATGTGGCATTCCGCCCCCTCCCCATTTTCAAGCTTGCTTTGTTCCAGAACATGGCGGCTGCCTACAGGTGGTCTAAAATAAAGATTTAACTGTGTTGCTTCTTTCTTCTTGCTCATATATTTGACTGAGTGTTTATATCAGAGTGTTAAACTGTGATTCTGAGCCCCTTCAGTCTGATCTGGGCCTTATTTTATGAGCTAGTATATGTATGGACCACATAGTGATATCTTAGTGGAAAGAGCTTTTGGGCTGCTGCTGTTCTTGTGTGGCTTTGGTTTGTTTCATGTGACTTAAGGTGGGCAGAAGGCTCTTGACATAAATACTGTTTATATGTCACTTGTCTTCTTGTTAGATGTTTTCATGAGGTTGTAAGTGCGCTGGAAGACGAGAAGAAGTTTAAAGATGAGTTCTGAAGTTGTTTAGCTGAACTTGAATATCTTTCTTGGAGCAAGACAGAGAAGGAAAGAATAGTGGAAAAAAGGCAGCAACTGAAGGGGGGAAAAAGCTGGATGGGTTTTACAACCATAAATGGTAAAAGTAACCTTGCTCCGCTGCCAGCAAGCAGAACGACGGAATAAGGTTTTGATTTACAGGAACCGCTCAGCAAGGGCCTTGTAGAGTGCTTCATGCCTGCTATAAAAATGTGATTAGCTATAAAATGGGAGAGATTTAACAAGAGAATTTAAGCATCAGCAACAGTGCTCTTTCATGCAGAATGTGGATGCCTGCTTTTAGAGTTCTGGGAACACAAGCTAGTTTGGAAAACATGAAGTTTTCTAAGAGAGAATGTGGATTATTTTTACTTACGACCTGAACATGTTAAATTTTGGTTCTTTGCCCATTCATCATAAGGCCTTTAAAATTAAGCAGCATTTATCCTTGTAATTGTTTCTTCAGACAATTGTCTCCCAGGAGCTAGGCTTACATTAGGCTGCCTAAGGACATACAGGTAGGTGTGAGATGCTTTCCCTTAATTCCAGTGTTCTGTCTCGTTGTTATATAGCCTGTATGGTCTCTCCCTACCTGTATCTTACAGCTTTATTCAAGAATGTAAATTTGTCAGCTTTAAGCGCATGTGGTCAGCTGAGCAGTAAAACTTCACATTTGTGGACAGCAAAAGCCTTTCCCCGCTTTGATGTTCCCTAGCCTCCAACCCTGGAGTGATGGAAGCTTAAAGCATAAGTTTTCTTAACAGAAAGCTCATGAGCAAATGACTTGCCACCGAATGTGCCAAGTAATGTTTGGGGTATGGAGGGAGGGGGACAGTAGCATTTTGGGATGTCCAGTGTCATTCCTTGTGAGAACTCCACTGGAGGGGAAAGGAAGAGAGGAAATCGGACATTCTTTCTGAAAAGTGAATCATCAAGTTGACTGTGAAGAATTAGCTGGCCCTGTCAAAATCTGAGGCCAAATGTTTCCTTTAAAGGACTCGCTCCTAGTCAAAGGCAGAAGAGGGGACTCAGTTGCATACCACTGTATGACTTTAGCTGAAACTGAATGCTGAGATTATGTATCACTCTCAATTAAAACAAGTTAAGTCTTCTTCATTTGTTTGAATTGCATCTCCATAATATTACTGCTATTTCGGGTAGTTCAGAAACAACTGGTTTAAGAATAAACATATCCCTGAAAATGTGCAAGAAGCAGGATTAAATGATTAATGCCAATTATTTTCTTTACATTAAATTAGGAAGCAACTCAAAGATTGTGGGACACTAGTGTAATAGAATGTGTAATCACCTATAAACTTATGGGTATCTTAAGACATGATTTTTGTTTCTGTTCAAACCAAGTGGAAGACTTCTTCACTTCTAATGAAGAACGAAAGACATTTTTATCTTAGTTGTTTGTATGGTGTGTCTGAAGACCATTGATGTAAATGTTATGTCTTTATAGAAACCTAAAAGACATGATTTGAAGTTTTGTTTTTGTGTTCGAAGTTGTCAAAATTACACAGCTGAACTATTAGTTTTAATCTGCCATGCATAAATTCAAAATAGAAATATGCTTTTTAAGTGTGTACAAGTGAAAGCTAATAAACACACTAATTTATACTTAACATGCAGCTTGTGCAACTATTGATATGGTTCTGCCAGTATTTCAATTCTAAAGTCTTTATTTCAAGGTTTCAGAACTCTGCACAGTGGTAAAACTCCATTCCAAACTCTCTGGAGGACATTATGCTCAAGAGATCAGGGAGAAAACTAGAAGTATTTATTTGTTTGGGTTTTTTTTTAGTACATACAAAAGATAAATGTAGAGATTCTGAATGTGATATTATACCATCTACTAATTTGACTCAAAGGCTTCTTGCTTAATAGAAACAAAATGTTTTAAAACTTACTTTTCAATGTATTTTCACAGTAGGATCAATAAGCAACGCTTTCAAACTACGAAGTAATAAATCCCCTTAACTGAAAAGAGTAACTGAGAGGACCCATAAGGGTGAAGATTTGATTTTCTGTAGTATTGTAATTAATATAGAATTACTTTGGAAAAAAGGATTGTTAAAATCTCCCAAAGAAAAAATATTTCTTTCTTTCTCCACTGCAGATACTGTGTTATTCATTAGTGTCATGATATACTGAGAAACTATTGCACTGTAGCAATTTTATGGCTCTCTAAGTATGCTCACTTCAGGGTTGCAATACAGATGCAGAATGCAGAGCTGAATTTGGAATACCTTTTCTCTGACAAAAATGTAAGTGTGGCTTTCCTCCCTCTGTTATATAGTCTTTAAATACCAAAGATTTAGAAAGTTGAAATTAAGCCCAAAGATGCAGAAATGGGCTGCTGAGTAATTATTTCTTAAATATGAAAAAGCCATTTTGCATAGGCTCTCAGTACAGTTCTGGTTTTAACCAGGGAAAAAGTTGTGACTGAATACAGTGCATTCACCCTGAAAGAAGGAAAGTATTTAATCGTTCGAATTTCAAGATCAGTTATTTTTCTTGGTAGTTCAGAAGAAGAAAGAGGTTAAAAATTTGGATAGTTCTACTAACTCTGAAGATTTATCTTATTGATGACTGAGATGAATGACTGGCCTTCCACATGATCAGCTAGTTACCCACCGAGTAAAGTGATTCCTGGAAACTGAAAAAGAAGAGAGAACTGTATCAGTACATCCAAAACTGAAGGTACATTCCAAGTAGATCCAGGATCCCATGGCTGTATATGATGAGAGATTAATCCTGTCAGCATCTGTGTATGCACTGTTGCTGTATGTTAACTGAAATCTTGGTGTAAGACCCATACCTTGTACCTGATACCACTGATCACTAAATTGTGTCGTGAAAATTCTCATTTTAAAAGCAAAATGAAAGTAGAAGTACCGTGAAAAAGATAGTCATAATGTCACTGTGCGATACATTAAGAGATTCCTTGTTGTTTTGTGGGTGTCTTGCTTGATCTGCCATGTTTTTGTTCTGGTGTCTCATTTCCTAGCTGGAATGTGAAAACTTCTTCCCCAAGGTTAAAAAGTGTATCTAGTTACTTAGCAGTGATTTCTCCCTTTCCCCTGTCAAGTCACAGACGTTAAATGGCATCAGGTCAGACTTCAGGTTAGGGAGGTAGCTGCTAAAAAAGCTGTGGCCTTATCCAAATTAGGAGTTTTACAGAGGTACAAATCATAAAATGCAATTGCTGAACTGTGATCAAAATCTCCTTGCCTTGATTGTTTGTTTTTATTTTGTGTTTCTTTGCCAAGAAATAAAAAGCTGCTAAGCAATTCAAAACTTGACACCTGTACTTCAGATTTGCTTTTGCTATGAGTTAACTTTTTGTGTTTTTGTCTCCAGGGCTGGCTGAGAAACCTACAGTTACACTATGGTAAAAGCTGTTTATTCTCTGGTATTCGTGGTGTAGGGTCTAAAGACAACTTCTTTCTGTAAAGTAAAAAGATGGTTCATCTTCTCAGTTTTATCTGTGTCTCTGTAAATAGTTTTCCCCTGATCTTCACTTACATGAAATGGAAATGCAGTCTTTAATATCAGAGATGAGTCTTGCAGTGTGCACAATTAGTTAAGATTAGAAGCCATGTCAGCATTTTCTTAACACTGGTGCATTCTTTCCATAAATGTCCGGTTCAATCTCAATCATGGTCAACATGGAAGAAATGTTGCAATGAACATAATCACCTGGTCAATGTTAAGATGGATGGTGACTCGTAGAAAAGCAGATGCTCCTGAATGTTCCAATTAGTTGACTGATGTCTTACCGAGTCTAAAGCATGAGTTATCCTGTTTCCCAATGCTGGTAGTAAGCTGAACTTGTCTTAATATTTGCACATTTGCAAGTGTTCTGTCAAATGCTTTGAGGCTGCTTTTTCAGCTGTAAACAGGTGTCTTAAATATATTGCTGTGACTAATCCTAGTCAATACGAGTATCAGTACACAGAATCACTGGTTCAGAAAGTTCAGAATTATTCTCCTGCAGTGATGCTTTAGATAATACTGACTTCCACTTCTTGCCATACCAAGATAATGCAGCGTGAATATCCAGTGTTAGAACGCGTGCTCCTTATTTTTTATGAATTTGTCTCATTCATGTATTTAGTACCGTGCATTGAGGTTTTTTGCTCTGAACATAGCACACTGCTTCACAGTGCAACATACTAAAATATTTAAAATTCTTTGTGTGCAATAACACATGGTTGACCTTTCCTATAAATTTGTGCAGTGCACTAAGAGCATGGGTAGCGCTAGCTCATAGCTTCTCATTTTTCCCAGGGGAAAGAGCTTGATGCTTCCTTTGCTCCCTTTCCTTATCTGACAAAGGTGACTTCTCACCAGTGGAATCTTGAATGATTGCAACACACTATTTGAACAGACAAACCTATTGACTGAAGCAGGACCTTATTCTTCATCAGTGTATTAAAAGCTGACCAGAGATGTTTAGCTGTGTTGCTCCAACTTCATAATTTTTCCAGTGTTGGCTGTGTTCTATCTTGTACCCTAATTTTGGAGTTCCTGTATGTTCATATTTCAATGCCATTAGGATCTGAAGAAACCATCTGAAGATGGCTTTGTGTTTCACAGAGAGCAGGGGTGTGTGTGCGTGTGTACATATACATATGTGTGGTCTTTTTAAAAAATTGGGCCCTCTACACATTTTCCAGTCTGAAGGAGGTCCTGTTGGCAGTAGTGGGTAAGTAGTAGTGGGTCAGTGCCTCGTTTACAGCTAAAGAGAACATATTCCTTACTTTCCTACACGAGCTTGTGAGGGAGTGGAAAAGGCACTAGTGCCAACTTATTTGCAGGTACTGGACGCTTGGCTCACTGTAAAGTGCAGAATTGCTGTCATAGGTTTAATCAAACCTGGCCAGTGATACGAGGGTCAACAGTTGTGTAGGAATATCCCATTTCATGGTTACATCTCAGGGTGGGGCATAGTCCATCGGCACTCTCGTTTGCTGAAAGGAGTTTCTTTGCTGGTGTGTGTGTAAGTGTACCACCACAGTCGTGTCACAAAATGGAAAAACTGTTTGCCTGTTCAGTACGCAGGGAAAGAAAAGGGCTGATGCTCACCTGCAAGACTCAGGAATATGAAGCTGAAGAGAACGGAGCTGTGACTGCTGAGATCCAAAACCCCACAGAGAATTTGTTACAGGATGGAGTGGAGGAGACTTGCTTGTAATTATCCCAAAGTCCAGCTTTTGTCCTAACCCAGTTAGGATGTGTCTTCTGGCTAGTAACCTGCTTGTAAATACACTGGAATTAATTCCACTGGAACCTGCACAGAGTACTTAAGGTGGGGAAGACCATTACTAACTGTGTAAAAACTACTGAGAGGTTCCACATGTTGAATTTCCTTCCCTTCGTCATTCACATGGCCACCAAACATTCTCTCTGGCAAGCACACCCCTGCATTCAGGTATTTAGGCTTGGCTTTGAGAAATAGAATGTAACACACTTTTCTCTGTCTTCAGGCCATTCCCTCTATTCTTCCCTGCCTTAAATCTCATATGCTTATTGTGCTTAGTTGTGCCCTTTTGGGTCCTTAAAACTGCGAAGTATTTATTCTTGTCTGCATTCCATTTTATACACATAGAAATGAATTGAATTTCCTGTGCAGACCTACCCCCCCCTTTTTTTTTTTCTTCCCCCAGTTGGCAACTCCATGCTGTTTCTCATTATCCTTTGCTGTGAGGCTTTGCAAAAATTTACGAAGTAGAGGGGGCTTAATCCCCGTAACTATTACTCCCCACGACCCAACCACCTCTACCTCCAAAAATCAACCCTACTTTAACAAACACTTAAAGAATTAAATGTGATCTAACATTCAAGGACAATGATTGCTTTTTAACTTTTAAAGTCAAAGTTTAGTTACTGCTAATGCTTGATCAGAGTCTTTCCTCCATGATGTTCCTGCTGCTTGACTCTCTTCCTTTATCCATTTTTCTTTTTTGGGCAGGAATTTCTGAAGCTATGTAGAGCCAGATTTCTCGCTGAAAGGACAAGCATAGCGTTACCTCACCACTGCGGTTCCACTTGGTTTCTCTTGGCGGTAGCAGTTCTGTGAGCTTGTATGGGGTACCCCTGGGTAAAACTTCTCTCAGTAGTGCAAATTCTATAGTATAACTTGGTTTTTGGTTTCTTCTCTTAATTTTCCTGGTAGACTTAAGCATCCTCCACATAAACATGTACCACTTTCATGGGCACAATGACAAATTGAGTGTCTGTAGCTGTTCTGCCTCCAGCAGTGATGTATCCTTGTGCCAGCTGTGGAGAGAACTCACATCCAGTGTGAATATGTTTCTCTTCTTTAGGACCACTTGTCATGGGTATGATTTTGAAATGGGTGCACTTTAGAAAGGCGGGTCATCAGGCTTTTCTTAGTAATAGGGATATAGAGAATTGGTTGTGGTTAAGCTTTCAAAATACCCTCTTTTGTCTGTAGAACTAAATCCATGAGCCTAGTTAAGGGCTTGGAAGTGTATGTCAGTGTCTTAAGAATCTACCTCGTGAAATATCATTCTTGGTAGATTTGTTTTGGGCAAAGCCAAGAAATGAGACTTTCTTGGGAATAACAACTCTTCAGTTGTTCTCAAGTCTGGTTACATGTGCTGGTCTTCTGACAGTTTCCTCTGTGAAGGCTGCAGGTTTAGAAAGGAATTCTGATCTGATAAGCAGTGTATTGTAGTTATTAGTCCAGAGACATTACTATGCATACTGTTAACCTAAAACAATATATACTCTTGTATCTTAACCATTTTATAGCAATCAGAAGAAAGGGATAAAAGCACTAAAAGACTTCAGCCAGGCATGACTCGTAAATGGTAGTGTTACCCATAAAACGGAGCTGGCAGGAAAAATACTGTGCTGCATTTTCTGTTACTGCATTTTTCTTAGTCATGGTAAATTCTGCTGCCTCTGAGGAGATTATTACCTCTAGGACTCAGACACAAGGACTTGGTCCACCAATTTGCCGTGCTGTTTCCTGATGGGGGAATCCTTTAACTCTTTCCCTCAGTTGCTCCTAGAAAGCAAGGAGTTGAACACTCGTCCTGGTTTTCTAACTGGCTGCACCTGGGAAGTTGTGCCTGGAACATCTTTTGTGAAAATGGGATTGTGTTCTTCCCTGAAATCTAGTGGAAATGCAACACTTTATGTAGGCTGTTACTGAATTCAGTTTGCTATCATTCTGTTCAAATTAGTAGGACTTAAATTAGATTTTCCTAGCAATAGAAAAAGCAGTCCTTGCATTGTGGTGAAATGCCAAACAGAGAAGAGGGTTGTAGTTAGTGTAACCTTCCGATTGTTTTTTGGAGAGCTGCATGTGTTCTGTTTTTCCCATGATATTAATTTGTCTATATTTTATGACCTTCTGGGCTCATCCAAACGTGTTTCTGTCCTTTGAGTCTTTCCCTCTGATACCTGTTGTCCAAGTTATTCAAGCTTTTCGATGTTAGACTAGTGCAGGAATCCTTTCAATTGCTCCACTATGAATGGGGTTCAGAATATTTACATCTGTGTAGGCACAGCATTTGCAAACAGAGATTTGGCTTATTCTGGGTAATCTTTGACTTTGTGATTACTGCTTGGTGGTTGCTTAAAACCAGCTTTGAGACCAGCAGAAGAGTAAAGGTTGTATAAAACCAGTACTACTCTTTTCAGTTAGTAGAATCTAACCTTTAAGAATATTTAGGGGAAACATTGTTCTTGCAGAAACTAGCCTCTGATTTGTGACTTTATTGTGTACAGTATGATCATCACTATTACTCACTAGATAAGACTCTGAAACATGTTCGCATTCCTCTCCCAAGTGCTAGAAGAAAAGTGCTTTTTCTGTCCTAGGCAAGGAAGAGCATGCTTGTAGTGCCAAATGTGAACTGTTTTAATATTGCTTTTTGGACAAACTATAAATGTTTTGAAGAACTACTTTCCTGTAAATGTATGTCCTTACACACACTTAAGTGTCACCCTCTGCATATGGCTGTTTGCAGGGGAGGGGAACAAGCAACAACCAAACAAAATAACAATTGAACATTTTGGTGATAGTCAGAAGTTTCTCATTTGGAAATGCTTTCTCATTTAGAAATTATTGCTTACAGCTGTGAAAATAATAGGCTTTTCCTGCAAGGAAAAAGATTTGGGAGGGAGGGAGGATGCATTTAAGTATTTAAAATAAATATCCATTCTCTTTTGGAAGTACAGAGAAATAATGACTCTTGTTTTAAGATCGCTCAGGGATTCCATAAATATTGCTTGCATTTGTGGATGAGTTATTTCATTAGATCAGATCAGGGAAGCCCTGCTTGAAAATGGAGCTCTTAATGTTAATGCTGAAGCTGCGCTGATGCCCTTTTTGAGCAACCACTTCAAAAAGAAAATACCTTAGGGAGCTGTATGCAAACAGAAGCCCCAAATAAAGTTATTTTATTGGTTGCACGGACATAATCTAGCAGCAATAATTATCTTGGGTCTGACTATCTGGAGAAACATCATAAGATGGGATGTTTCAACACACTGCCAGTCAGATTCATTTCCTGTCTCCCACTTTTCCTGAAAACCAGCCTGACATTTACTCATGGTACCTCCTCTCTGTGACAAGAACAGCTGCGGTTCAGGTTTTTTCCAAGTATAGTAAAATATTTTACAGAAACATATGGTGACTCAACAAAGTGCAACTTGGTAATCGGCGTGGAAGCCTCCAGCGCGCGTGCGGTATCAGATAGCTGGACAATAAAACTTCTTGCTGCCATGTTGCTGTCTCTGACCATTCAAGCATTACTGAAGGAGAAAAACAAAGCTTGTGTAAAGGGCTTACATGTGCCACCCAGCAAGTCTCAGGTCTCTGCGGGTTTTTTTCTCTTTTTTTTGAGAGCAAAGGTCAGAGTACCATTTGCCTGGTTTCTTCAAATTCCCCCACCTCCCACAGACACGGGTTCAATCCGTTCTGAGATGGCCACGGAGTGCCCTGCTCAGAGAGCAGTGTTACCTGCTGCTCCCTGCCGCTGCGGCGTGGAAATACGCTGTCCCACGTGGGAGGACGGGCTTTGAGTGAGATGGTTCAGTGTTGCGTTTGGTTTTGTGATCATTTCAGGCAACAAGGATGGAAACATTTTGATACGGGGGCTGTTTTGAAACAGAACAGGTAGGTAGTATGCCATGGGCCTGTTGCTGGGTGGTGCTGGTAACGGCTTTGCTTTAAAGGAAGATGACAGTGTGTTTTTCAGAAATAACTGAATAAGCCTTGTGTTAAAGTATGGCTCAGTGAAAGTATTGTGTGAAAGATGCTTTAATCAGGCATGTGCTACCAGGTTTTTGTTATACTAGTCAAAAGAAGAACTTTTGGTAGAAATGTATTTAATAGGTAGCCGATGACTGTGGGTTTCAAAGCAGTCGCAGAAGCACTACTTGGAGCATGTTGGTTTACTCGGCCTTCCCTGAAGCTGATGTACGATAAAAACCAAATGCAGTTTCACCTACAGACAGGTTTAGTTTGCGGACTTAACTGATAAATGTAAACCTATGTGCATGAGAAGAGAATGGAGAATAACTCAGCATGGTTTCTCTTTTCAGAAACTTGAATAAGATGTTGAATGAGAATGGTTCTGTTAACATCAACACTTCAAAAGAACGTTACTTCAAGTACTGCCCTCCACATGCTGGGAGGAGAGAGAAATAAGCAGGACACATGCACAGTGTGGTCCTGCACATTAAAGCATAAAGAATCCAGCTTTTTATTTTGGGGCTTACATTCCTTGTTTAATGTGAATTGAAGAAATGAGGAAAACTACTGCCTTTTTTTTTAGCTCTTTCTTTAAAACAGCAGTTCAAACTTGGTTCAAACCTAGCCCAGATTGTGAGTAGCTGTAGTGTTTTGTCCCTGAAGCATCTAGCACAAAAGAAGTACATTCCCCATCTGGCCTGGGTTCAGCTTCGGTGAGCGGTGGTGGGTTGTATGGAGTTTGTCTTTCAGAGTGGAGCTAAAGTTACTGCTCCCAATGTGTTCTGCTGTGGTCAAAGGCTTGTAGAAGACTGGTAGTGACTGTTCACATACTTAGGTTGCCTAGGAATAAACTTTCTATTTACACCATTACTTTTAAAATCTATTCTACACCATTACTTTTAAAAGCTATCCATGTATGGTTCCTAAAGTTTTACCAGACCAACATTGCCACAGAGTAAGACAAGAGGGAAAACAAAGACATAAACACAAACCACCAAATCCTAACCTGAAAGCTTCTCTTGACTTTTGATGAGTTCTATGGCACTGGTTGATACTACTAGAAGAATGTCTTTCGATCATTATGCTCTTTATATTACTCTACTGTTTTCCATGCTCTGGTTCATGAGACACAATCAGTTGCTGGCTTTTGCTCTGATTTCTTTTGGAATAGTTTGTCTTGGAAGGTGAGCAGGCTGTAATAATTAAGCAACTACATTGTCAGTTTGAGTTGTTCTTCCTGTTCAGATTAGATTCAGATCCATGACTGTAACTGAGGAGGAAACATGCATGCCAGGAAAAGTAAAAATTTCAAGCAGCTCTGACGGAGAGCAAGAAGTTATTCTGCTCTTGTGTCTTTCCTAGAGGAGACTAAGAGATTTGACACAATGGGAGGTTGTTGGGAGTCAAGTGCTTTGCGGTCTGGAAGCCATCAGTTGTCCCTCAAATCTCTCTCCAGACAACATTCTTAATAAAAATAATGAGAATCTCTTGTGGTGGATTATCAACTAAAACCTGCAGTTTGGCTGTAGGGTTTTAGCTCTATTTTGAGTCTGAAATTTGAGAGGTTGTTTTTATTCTTTGAAGTATCTAATTTATTCATTAGTGGGGATTTCTAATGGACATTGCTCATGCAAAGTGGGGATATTTTTGTTCCGATTAAGGAGTCCTGTTTTAAGATATCTTTTGAAATACTGGAGTGACATTGTGTCATTGTTTGGGTGCAGAATTAAATGATAATTAAAGTTGATGGCTGTAGTTCTTGGACTACTGGAAACTGGCCTATTTTGCTAGAAACTGTGACAAAGTATAAGGGGAGTGATCATATGTATCGAATAGAACACAACCATCAATGGATGTAGGGTGAAAAAACCCAAAGAATTCCAATGATACGAAATTACTTTGCAAAAATGTCTTACATGATAGATTATATTCATGAGCACTCGTCTACACGCTACGTTTCAGAACAGGCCTTGTACATGAAGACTCCCAGCTCAGACTCCAGGCTTTACATATGAGTTTGGAAGTCAAGTCTTCATTGTACAACTAGAAGACTGTTTTGGTTTAAATTAATAATATTGTTTTTGTGGATGGAGTACGGTGCACAAAATGTTTGATGTGTGGCTTAGCTTGCAACCTATCTTTACTCTTTATGGGGTGAAGTTAGCATTACGTGTTTTCTAAAAGCATAGTAGCAACATGTAAGTTTAGAAGAAATGCTGTTTGGATTATCATTGATGCTTTGCTTTTACGGTGCACAGCACAATGGATGTTTTTTTCTGAATATGGCAGCAGATATCAGTGCAGTATCAGCTTGGTAAGAAATGAAATCTGCCTGTGTTTTAAGCAGAAGAAATTGTTGAAAGTCTTGTGTATTCCTAAGCTAAACTCTTGTTTTGGATAAAGATTAGAAATATATAAATGCAATATTGTCTTTAAACAAGTTTTCTGCCAAACATGACATATTGTAATGTCAAAAATGTTGCTTGTGTGATTTCTATTAGTATGACACAAGTTTTGTTCTGGGGGTATTCAGAATTTTGGTCCATGGCTTTGGGGGGAGATCTGTCAACACAAATAGTGCAAAAGGCAGTATCTTGAGTTATCCTTCACTGTAAATATGGAAGTTTAGGAAAAGGAAACATTCTAAAATGATTGGGATTATTTTGGTAGGATTAGCTGTTGTGGAAACATGAAAGAAAAATTTAGTGAAAATCTGTGGCTGTTGGTTATCTTCTGAGATCATCTAGAAGTTGTGAACTCCTTTCTCACCCCCTGCTTGCACAGGATTGTTCAATACTTTATAGAAATCGCTGTACAAGATGCTAACACCACAAAGACCGGTCCTGTAGGGCTCAATTCTACTTGGAATGAAGTGTGCCTGTAAATTCATTGGTTTCGATCAGTGTTGCTTCTAAAGAAAGCTCCTTTTGTTGTAACGTGGGGACCTACGTTACTAAATTTACATCAGCCAGATAATGCTCTCTGACCATATATAGTCTGCCTTTAGAAAATGAACTTTAGTGAAAGGAGTATAGAAGTTATCTAAACATAATCCTCTGGCTTCAAGAGTCTTGATTCTTCATGTTGAGAGCGCATACCTGCTCAAAAACTGGTAGATAACCTACTTTCTTCCAGTAGCATAGCTGGCAGATTATTGGCTGGTCACCAATATATGAAGTTATTTGGTTCAGTTTTGTTCATATTATCTGAGTTTGACTCTGGGCTTCCAAGGCATTGCTTTGATGTGAGAGCAAAATTTGACCCTTACCTTCAGGATGATGGAGCTCACTCTGCAAGAATGAAGATGTATCTAAACATTAGCAGTGAATTTCATAACTGTATGAGATAAATACTAGATGGGAACCATGAGTGATAAATAGAGTAGTGTAGAAGAGAAGTACTGTTAGGGAGAGAGCTTTATTCTTTGTAGTACATGACATTTTTTGTTTCTTATGAAGGCAAATTATAGAACTCAGAAATGAGCTGTGATTTATTTAACAATGATTTATAACTTATTCTCAGAAGCATTACAGTCAATGGGTGGCCACAAGAGGAGGAGTCTGTGTGTGTTGCTTGTTAATCCAGGAATTTCGTTTATTGGTCTCTTACAGCTATCCGACACCTAAAAGAATGTACAGTATATTTTGGCTTTGGACATTGATAAGTGTCAGCATTTTTTAATGTACTGGATCTGACAGTCCAAGTCAAGCACTGCTTTCTGTGTACAGTGATGTTAGTCTGTGGTCATCAGCTGATGCAATTTGTTTTGCTATGTTTTGAAGTGGCAGTGCATTGCTGGGATATTTCTGTATATATAAGCTACTTAGTGACTGATGGGCTCGATTTTACTCACACACGTCTTTTATCTAATGGAGTTATCTGCATTTATACAAAGTGAATATAACATAATGATGAAGGATACTCATTTCTAGTCACTTTGTGGAGGTACCAAAATAATGGAGAAAAAAGAGTAAAAGAAAAAATAATAATGTGTTTTGGAGATTTTCTGGGTTTTGTGTTTTGGTTTGTTTTTTCTGGTTTTATTGTCTCAGACTTGAATATTGACTGAACTTGAAGGAGTTTAACATTAGAGAGGATTGTTGTTATGGTTAACTTTCTAGGAGCTATTAAGAGACTTTGAAGAGAACCACACTAACAAAATGAGGAGTAAAACAAGTACATCTGTTCAGTAATATGAATGGCATGATATTATCAGAATTGTTGGGGAAAAAACATGGTGTAATTCACATCTAAGTTTTATGATACATTGCTGTATGATCAGATGAGCGATATGTGAGAAGTAAAAGCTGTGCCATTTAAAGGCCAACCATGGATTTTGCTTAGGAGGAAAAAAAAAATCATGTGAGGATTCAGACATTGAAGCAAATTGAATGGATATGTTAACAACATAGCTTTCTTCATGCTTAGGAGTGCTAAAATGGCAGCAGTCTGCACTCTTGTATTTGTATTTCCAGGTGTTACTGTACATTGTGTGGTCATTCCAACTGTGTAAAATTTAAGAGGGATCATTAACCCTGTTGTGATGTCAGTGGATCAGTGGATTTTTAGTCATAGCTGAGATCAATCTATTACATCTTCAAGTGATGAAGAGAATGTACAAGCCTGCATATCACTTATATTAATAACATGCATCTTAATTTTCTTTTTCTTCTAACAAGTATTAGAAAACAGGTAATAAAATTAAAGCGATTTTTAAAAGTTGATTTAAAAGCAACTGTTGCAACTACAGTATGTCTTTAACAAACAAAAAATTTAGTGACTCCACTGCAAACTACCAACTGAATTTAAAACATAGTTAGATATTCTGGATTTGTTTGTGTATAGCTATCTATAGGCAAGAGTATAAAAACTTTGGAGGAAAAAAAGAATTGTGATTCTAGCAGGTTTTTTTCTTTGTCTTTCTATAGAACCTGTGATGTACACGTGAACATTTAAGCGATCCTCTTTCAAACTGGCCACTTGTGATAGCCAGTTATCACAAGAGTACCATGGAATGTCCTTTCAGTGTTATTTTGAAGGCGGTAATATTTCTGGCTGTATTTATTGAGCAATATTACCGAGAGCAGTCTTTTTGGTTCATGGAGCCTGGTCTCAGACCTGGAGAGAGATACTTGAGCTTCTTTAGAGCCTTCTGTAAATGCTTTGCCTCTGTGTTGGGAAGAAAGGATGGTTTTTCAAAGTTGACATGGATGTTAGTGTAACATTCTAATTTAGTCGCTCACAGGTTGAGAGTGCATTTTGTTCCCAAGTTCTTCCTCACTCTAGGAGGAGTGGATTTTGTAAGGCTGCCTTAAGGCAGGAGATATTTTGCATAAATTAGGAGGAAATGTGAGGGAAGACAGAGGTATTACCTGCCCTCCTGGTACTGTGCAATTCATATGGGATTTCATGGAGACTGGATGCTTGAGGACTGCATGGCTGAGCATGACTAAAGATTGGAATCTCCAAACAAGACTTAAAGTGGCCCCTGGGAGGATACTGTAAAACCAGATGCGCTGTTGGCGACAGCATGCACGCTGGCAAGTTGTCCTATACAGATAATATAGACCTCAATTTTGGGGTGAAACAGTTACTGGTAAAAACTCGCTTGCCATATGAAAATGAGTCAGTGATACGAATGTTGACTGGGCACTGTAAGATCACAACATTAATGAAACATCTAATGGATGATCTCGAAGTGGTTGAGTTTCAACAGTCTAAGAATTCTAGGAACTGAGCCTTGGTAGAGAAAATAAAACCGTAAATCATCTGAGGAGAAAAGCATTCAAAATTAGCGTAAACAAAGTAGATCGTAATTCTCAGTGAGTATGTTTGCTGCATACGCAGTATTAAAACCCAACACTCCGTGTTGATTTAGAACAGGCTTGTTGCAGTATAATGAGATTTTTATGACCTAACAAATGTTGTTATGATCAATGGCTTCTTTACATTGAAATATTTATCTACGCTATTGGCTACTCAGCCAGAAGTGCAGGTGAATGTAGTCCGAAGCCCAGACCCTTTCTTTTTGCCCAGTAAAAGATGCAAAAAGTAAATAAACTCTTGCAGTGCCAGTGTATTTCCATTTGAATACAATTAGATTGGTCAGCTGTTAGCCTTGATGTTGAATTTCAAAGTATTTGGTTCACTTTTCTGTGCCAAAACTTAAGCCCTTGATGTATGTTTGTAAACTCAAGCATCCAAGCATCACTAAAATTTTTTTTGCCCCTGTCAGTTAAATGTTATAAAAATATCCTTACAAGCATTAAACTTGCAATTAGTCTGTTTAAAAGATTTGATGATGACAATAATTCACCCGAGGGCTTGCTTTATTACAGAATTTGGCTATTTAATGACTTGAGATTGCTTTGAAAATTCTAAGCTAATTGTGCCGCTCCTGTGTGGAATTAGCTCATGTTTTAAAAAGCGTCTGCGGTTCTCAGATATGGAAATATGATTCATTCCAACCTCCAGCACACCTATTTTTATTTATCCTAGAAAAACCTTTCTCTGAGTTGTAACCCATCAAAAACTAATGCTATCTTGTCCATCTAGGCAAAGTATCCTAGAAATACAGAAGGTGAACTGGAAGGCAGGATTCCCGCTCAACTTTTTGACCCCCATGGTCTTTAAGAAGTGGCTTTGATTTCTGTGTGAGGTGCTCTAATTCTGTTCTGTTGCCTCTAATTTTAAATCTGGTTCAGGTGAAGCCAATCTACTTCTGCAGCTGGTAAACACTACTCTTTTATGGTACTGTAGTTATAACGATATCTCTTCAAGGTCCGTATTAATGTTGCCATACGAGATGGTGGATGGAGCTGTGGGGCAGGATGGGTGAAATCGAAATAAATTCCGTGTGTCTGTCTCACTCAAAGGGTGTGATAGATGAGTTTTGTCCCTTATAGACCTCAGCTTCTTTATTGCGTGGTCCTGCAGGAGGTTTCAGGAAGGCTCTTTCCAAGTATGTTGCTGCTAGTTAAAATTCAGTGCCGTGTTCCTTGTTGCAGAGCTGCTGAGTACCGTGAGGGAAAGGGGGAAGAAGAGAGGGCTGAATTTATTTAATTGGCAATGGCTTTTTCTGGCACACTAGCATGGTTTTGATGATGCTATTTATGGATGCCCATTGCCAGAAACAACATTCATGTCAAATTATACTTTATGGTTGGCAAAAAATTATCTCTCCAGCATGTTACCATATTTAAGCCATTTGTTGACTCTGCTGTTATTTGTTGTTTCAGACCCCTTTGGTGAATCTTTTCAAATCTTTTGCTTGTTCTGTATTTTCTTTCACTCTGTAGAAAAAATTGTAGATCTATAATTCAATATTGGAAAGTTGTTTCTGGCAAATGTAAAATACAAAGTCTTACAGTAATTTTGCAGCTGTTTGATTTCTTATATCCAAACTGCTTTCTCTTTCTCAGACATCAGCAACTCTGTAACCCTCCCACTAGTCAGCTACTGTTCCTTTTGCTATATATGAACAGTTTTTCTGACTAGTAGCATGCTTTTTTCATAGAAAGAAGAGAGTTGTTCTTTGTTGTCCAAACCAAATGCAGATTTCAAGTCTTCAAGCACAGATTTTTATCTGAATTCTCAAGTTTCTTGTCTGGTGGCAGTATTCAGCTGGCATCTGTGTCAAGTAGCATGTTCTTCTGTGCTGTTTGAGTGGCCTGTATCTAGACCCAACATGGTATGAATTAAACATAATTATCTGTTTTCCATTCAAATCTTTTAGTTGAATTTTGCTGGGAACTTCATAGGTTGTTTTTTTTTTTTCTAAAAAAATGAGCATCTGTTACAGATAAGGTGAATTACTATGGAATTTTGTTTTTAAAGGTAATTAAGATCCCGATGTGCCTTTCCAGACATCTTCCTGGGGATATCTGTTGCAAATATGTAAGTTTGTAAGGAAAACTAGTTTTCTAACAGTCAACACTACCAACTGCAAGCAGCTGTCTGGTTTTTTCTATGTCTGCAGCTGCCTGTCCTGGGTAACCAGCTGCTTTTCTATTCTCACCTGTTGTTTGTGCATTTAAAAGTTCTGGCTGTCATGCTAACTCCAGCCGTCTTTTTCCCTCTAGGATTTGGCCATGTGTGGTCATCAAATCATAGTGGTCAGCTGCTGAGACAGATTAAGTCATTTAGCTGCTCAGGTCTGAAATAAATTAAGCAGCATGAAGTAAGGCAAATCTCCCATTCACAGTTGTCAGGCTTATATCTCTTTCCAGAAGAAAGACATGTTATTTGCTTACATAGTACATCAAATGGCAAATATGCTTGGGTTTTTGTGCTTGCCTTGGAATGGCTGCGGTCTTGGAAGAGCTGGAAGAACAGTGGGAGCCAAGTGAATTACCCATAACTCCATGGGACTCATTTTTTGCAATTTATCTAGGAACTGGAAATCAGATCTGCAAGGCAAGAGACGTTTCCATTGCAAGGCAAGACTCCTGAGGAACAATGCTGTGCCATGGCTATAAAGCTACCCATAGCATTTTTTTACTTAAAATATGAATTTGTTTCCTAACAGTTTAGTTTTAGTTTGGTTTGTGATTTGTTGATTTCTTTGTGTATGGGGGTGTTTTTTGGTGATTATTTTTTTTCCCCCCACAGTAATGAGACACACAATTGTAGTTCATTACAGATATACAGATATAGGTACTTCATGGCAGATCAACCCTATCTAGCTAAAAACATATTAATAAAAAAGCCTTCGTATCCTGAGGCAGATTGCCTGTTTGTTTTGAAACAGACCAGCTGTCTGGAAATGTGGAACTCATTGAAATCTGAAGTGAAAAAAAATTTTTTTTCTTTTTTTCTTCACTGCATGCCAGACCCTTTGCATTTATATCTCTATTTTTTCTGTTATTATTTAGGTAAAATAGGTAATTGCTTCTAAACTTTACTCTTTTGTTTATTCAATGTTTCTGTAGGTTTTTACTAAGGACAGTTTTGTAACCTGTTTTACAGAAAAACACCATTGTCTATACTGTAGTAGTATCACGTTATCCTTTGCTCTTTTCTGCAGGGGAAAAACTAGCATATTAATACATTGAAACCCCAGCAATAATTCCATCCACTGATATATCACTGTGAACTGAAGGGTAGGTCAAATCGTCGAAAGAGCACAGAAATGCATGCCAGAAAGATACCTTGTATGTCACAAGAAATTTGGTCAAGAACGTACGAAGATATGCATGTCTTTCCCAATCGTTATTGTGTTACAAAAAAAACCCAAGCAGAAATAATTTAAGTAATCTTAAATCATCTGTAGGGTAGTTAACATCTCACTCGCACTTCATATTTACCCATCATGATGATGTAACTTGCAGGGATAAAATGATAAAATAGTATGGTTGGAGATACGGTGGAGCTTAAATGCATGGCTGTATTTAACTCCCTTGCAAACCTGCTGTTAGTATCTCCTATTGCCTTCTTATTTGTGGCAGCAATATTTCAAACAAGCATCATGCTGTTACTGGTACCTGCACCTTCTTCATGTCATTTGCTTGAAGAGTAACATCATTTGCTATCCAACTTCATTTAACATCCAAGTGGAACAATGGCAGCTCCACAAATCTGATGATAAAATATTATCGGAAAGCAGACTGGGTTGTAAGTGGATAAATGAAAGACTTAAATTTGCTAAATAATTTGCAGATGCTAGAAGCACGGGGGATTAAAATGAGAACAGCAAACTTTAGACTAACAAGTATGTACACTGCTGGCCAAGTTTGCAGAGGCCTCTACTTGGCATCTTACTTGCTATTTGGTTACTTCCACCCACAAGTGACTTGTTGAAGCAAAACTGGAGCCACAAAAAACAGAATATGAAGTTCTTCTACCATCATGTGCAGAGGCAAACAGCGCCTGTACCCATAAATCAGGTGTTTAACTATCTGCAGTAACTTGAATCTGCAAATGATTGAAAGCTTCCCTTTCCCTCCCATGTGCTGAAAGTAATGCTTTCTGAATATTTTTATGCATAGAGTAGACAGCTCTGAAATAAAAGCACCTTGTCACCTTACAGAACAGCTAAATGTTATTTCAGAACTGCAGTTATACAGTATTAAGCTCCAATGCAGTCGTGGCAAAAAAAACCTAGTTTTTGCCATTCACACCTGCACTTCGTGTCATTCAAGTCCTTTTGCAGAATAAAAATCTGGAAACTGGCTTTCATGAACCCTGATTCCAGAAGTGCTATTGGGGTTCTAGGAAGCACCAGTGGGGATGTGCTCACTGCAATGTTGAGCAGTGTCAGCTGTTTGAGTTTCTACAAATTCATATTGTCAGGTGTGGTAGGTAGAAGCAGTCTCAAAAACTGAGATATACTAATTCCTTGAGCCAGGAGACAAAGTGCATTTATATTAGCAGTATCTTGAGACTTACAATAAAACCGAGTTACTAATGTGAGGTTTTCTGGCTACAGATATCAGACTCTTGTTGAAGTGTAATCATTTCTTCAGAGATCGTTCTGGGAGATTTGAGACAGCTGGAATATTCCAAAAGTGAGTCATTTATCTAGACAGCTTCCAAACTGTAGTGGTTGGTCAGGTTGTAAATGATGGAAGTGGAAAATATGTAGTTTTAGGAATCTTTCAGAAGTCCTTGATCTGGATCTTTTTCCCTCCCCCATTTCCAGTAAAAGTAAAATATCATTCTGTTCCCAAAAGGCAACACTTCCATTCTGAGGGTAAAATATGGTTTTCTGCATTTATTTTCTGCTTTAGGATAGCACAATATATCAACAAATGCTATAGTATAGGTCTGTGGCTAAAGGTTGTACGAATCAAAGAAACATGTAGTAGTACAGTAGGATGATACCTGGAAATAAATGCTTCAGCCTGTTTTAATCTCTTCCAGATTCATTTGGTCAACTTCCTGGTTAACTTCCAGAGTAGAGACTTGTCCTTAGTGACTTCGTGCTTAATGATGTGTGCTGTAAGCACCTTCAGTTCGTGGATGTTGTTACACTTCTAGTATGAAGTTTGTTACAGAGAGTGTCTTGTGGGACCAAGACCTCAGTATTCAATAGCTGGCAGAATGAAGTACTAACTAGAGTCCAGTGCTGCATGAGTGAGGTAGTAGTTGCCTGGCCTTGACCTTCTTGTTAGTAAAAGCAGACAGGAGGGAAATTTCTTAATACATCTGCTGATAGGAAGCATTTAGAAAGAGCTGACTGTAATGCAGCGTAAAGCGTGGAATCTAGTGGGTTGGATGGGACAAACCTCAGTCCTGGTTTTTGATCTGCAGTGTGATTGGGACGGTGTGATTTGTTCTTTACATATGAAATAATTAACTCTCTCTATATGGGGTGACAGTATGAATGATTTAATGCCATGAGGCACTCTTAGTTGTAGATCCTTCTGGGAAATTTGGATGGTATTTTTTCATTGGATTGGATATAGGTTGTCCATTATTGGAAGAGCTGCTTTGGAAAAGTTTGTGTACATACAGATACTGTAGGTCCGTGCTAGCAAATCTATCATATCTTTGAGTGTATCATCCTATAGTGATGTTTTACAATAACAATAAAATAGTATTTTCCAGAATTATAGAATAATTCAGTTTGCAAGACAACTTCAGTGGACAAGTCCAACTGCCTGCTCAGAGCAGAGTCAGCTATGTCACATCAGATTCCCAGGTCTTTATCCAACTGAGTTTTGTAAATGTCCAAGGATAGAGGCTGCACAAGCCCTGAGCCTCCTGTTCCACTGCTTGATTTTCCTCAGGGTAAAAAAGGCTTTCCTTTTTATAGTGTCTGAACCCCTTGTTTCAACTTACACTCATTGCTTCTTGTCCTCACACCATGAACCGCTTTGAAGAGCCTGGCACTCGCTTCTTGAAAACCTTCTTGTAGGAATGGGAAAGTACTGTTGGCTGTCTCCCTCCGCCACTTCCCTCAGCTGTCTCATCTGCAGACTGAAGCCCAGGTCCCTCAGCTTGTCCTCACAGGCTGTGTGCTCCACCACCCTGATCCTCTTGGGGGTCTTCTGCTGGACTTGCTCCACTTTTTCAATGTCTTTCTGCTGTCAGGAAGTCCAAAACTGGAAGTATTGGAGATGTGGTCTCATGAATGTTGAGCAGAGGGTTCTTAACTGGGCAGTCTCCAGCCTGTACAATTGCGTGGCGATAATCCTACTCCATGCAGGACTTTGCATTTGTCCTTGATGAATGTTGTGAGGCCCATTCCTTCAGTCTGTCTAGGTCTTCCAGGACGGAAGCCCTGCTCTCATGTATATTGATAGTTCCTCCTAAGTTTGGTGTGATCTGCAAACTTGGTGAGCCCGCACTCTGTCACCTCCTCCAGATCATTGATAAATATGTTAAACAGGAGACATCCCAGGATTGATCCCTCTGGTGCTTTGTACTAGCCTGGGTAGAGTACAATCAAGTAATCACTGCCTTCTGTACCAATCGCCCAACCATTTTTTTTGCCATCTGGTTGTCCAGCCATCCAGATCTTGATGCACAAATTTGGTTACAAGAGTATTGAAGAAGACAGCATTAGAAGGCTTAAAAAATCCAAGGCTGCTGAATCACTGAAGGCAGTCAGGCGCGTCAGACTTGATTTGCTCTTGGTAAAGCTATGCTGACTGTTCCAAATCACTTGCTTGCATGTGCCCAGAAATGGGTTCCAAGAGGCGACCCACTTGAACACTGAAATTTGGGTCGCTTCTCAGATGGGAAAGGTAACCTGAGTAGGATTTGGATGGGCCCAGTTGAAGAAGTTATTAATTTCAGGCGATTATTCTGCTGCACTTTCTCATACAAAGGACTCTGCCATGTAAAGATTTTCATATGCATTGACAGAGCTGAAAACTCCATTATTTTTCCCGCTTCCTGTAGCTAATACAGATTAAGCGCACAGTGGGACTGAATACTGAACAGGCAAATTATTTTGACACAAAGCATCACTCCGGTACCAGGCCCTAGGCTGACTGAGGCATTCAGTGGAGTGTCACGTGCAAGAAACGATCTTTTGATGAACTTTCAAAACTATTGAATTGGCTGGTGGTTTCCTAACTGCAAAGTAGGTGTTAAATATCTGGCGGAGATGGTCCTACTGCCTTTCAGGAGGCATGAAGAATTTCCGCAGCAGTCACTCCGTTGCCATTACTTGTAATCAGCGCTTGGCTTTGTCGGCTTTTGTTAACTCCTTCTAGGTCTAGCCCCACTGCTTGCTTGCCTGGGCGCTGCTTTCCTGCGAAGGCATCCAGGCTCACCACAGCTTCTGCCAAGGCCTCTTGCACTGCTCCCCCACGGCTTTGTTCCAGCAGCGCTAGAAAGGGGCAGCATTCACCCTCCACTTCTGTTGGTAACCTTGCATTTTAAATGCAGCACAAGGTCCTGGAAGCGATAGATTTTGGCTGCTCAGAAGCTCCTTCCTCCCAGCCCCTCTTCCCAGCTGCCTCTGCATCAGCTGCCTGCCCTTGTGGGGTGTCACCCCCATCCAGCCACGCTACCTGGCAGCTCTCCAGGCAAGGCTGTCCCACAAAGCTGATGCCCCCAAGCCCGCACCAGCTTTCCTGCCTCTTCCCCATCTGCTCCATCAATTGGGACTGCAGGGCAGATGCCAGTTTTCACCATGTTGCTTGTGTGCCCAAAGTGGGACTCAGTATTTCCGGCAGATATGAGTCATTTACATAATTTGACTCCTCTACAGGCCCTGTAAAGTCTGTTGTTGTTTTTTTTTTAAACATACAAGGGAGAGAAGACTTAGGTTTTTTTGTAATGCTTTCGATTGCTGTTGGCTGGGTATGTGCAGCTGCCTAGACACCACAGTTTTAACAATTTTTGCCGTGGTTTGTACGGATTGACGTACCCCAGCGAGGAATGTAAGCCACCGAAAGCTGAAGATGAAACCAAGCAGGGACTGGTAAACTGGTAGCAGCGAACAACTTAGTTGCAGTTTAGAACAGTATTTAATTTATGGAGGCTTCAGTTACACTGTTCCTTTTTCACTTCACACCCCAGCAGCTGAAACGAAGCCCCTTACATAAACGCTGCAAATCCCTAGGGCCATCTCTTCCTGCCCCAAAACTTGCATCACAGCTACATATGCCTTGTAGCATTTTTTGCTGCAGTAGAAAAAGTGGTACATTCCTGAAGCCTTACTCCGTTTCTGCTTTTCTTCTGAATGCTGTATTGACTCGGCTAATTTAAGTCTGCATTTAATTGACTGAGAGAGTCAAGTTTCTTCACTGTGAGGGGAGAGGTCTTCTCCCAGATCAATTTATATTCTCAATGTAGTACATCTAGTAAACTTTTATAAAAGCAAACTTCTGCCTTAACTTTTCACAGTGGGAGGAGGGATAGCAGAAGTTCAGAAAAATGTGGGGTTTTATACAGCTTGGGAATATAGAGTGAGATGGAGGTCAAAATTCACTGTAAAGGTAGTTTACAATATAAGATCACTCTAAACAGGAAAAATTTTTCATTTGATTGTCAGAATTTTCAGTTGTTTCCTCTCAGTTGAAACTTTCTTTCTATTTTGACTTTTAATACTGTTTTCCTAATACTTGATGCAAGAGAAACCATGCATTTCACAATGAAAAAAGTGACATTTCTGAAAATCTTCAACTACTGTGCTCACTACTTCCTAAAATTGGGCAAATGATTGGCCGTTGTACACATCTTATGAAATACTCTTATTCCAAATGAAGCACGTCTTGCCAAAGTACTTCCGCTGAAGCTTTTCCAGACTATTTTCTGTAAAACTGAGTTAACACTGACACATGTTAACAAACTATGCCTTGAGCATGTCTCAGAATGGAGACCAGCGTCATTAGGGATGGAGGAAATGCTTTTCGGTTTCTCTTCACTTGTAGAGTAATATGGGATTTTTGCAACCTTGATTTACTCCCATACTGATCAATCCATTTTTGGAGATGGATTAGCTATATGTGAGGCCGACAGGCTATGTAGAAAAATGCTTCAAGGCTTTTGTTCTTTAGCACTAATATTTGTTACTTCTTCAGCTGGATTTTTTGGGGTTTTTTGCACATAGTGATGAAATAACAGTGGGTTACAAAAGGTTTGCAGATCATTACTGTGTGTGAATATCATACTGACTAGTGTGATAAAGGTGGGCAAGGATTTTGCTGGCTTTATCTGGAGGAGAACAAAGAATTCGAAGGGATGTCTTAGGACACTGGGACCAACTGCTCTGTTGTTGCAGCAACTGCCTCGTAATCCTTTTCATTAACTTGTTGGGCCCTTCATGAAAGCACTTTGTGCCCTCCCCTCCATTTCCATAGGGGATTATTTCAAAGCTTTGTTTCTGTAAGGATACAGAATATTTCTTTCATTCAAAGCCTAAAATTTTTCAGGGCCAAACCACCTATTTTTCCTGAAGCAACACCCTTTAGTTAAAACAGCTCTTCTCTTACTGTTGTGTCTTAGTTATTAGGCTGCTCCTAAGTGATCTTCGTCTGTAGTTCTTTCTGGATAGCATCTCTACTACTTACCTTAGATTTTTTTTTTTTTTTTAATCTAGCTGAAGAACCTCTTACTAGATGTTCTAATCTTTCAGGATCTAGTGAAACTTGATTTATGGCAGTTCCTGCATTATTCCTGTGCTTGTTGACTGTGGCCAGTACTTTCTTTGATGTTTTCCTATTCCCTAACAGCACCCTCCTGTGTTCCAAGAAGATGCCTAGATGTCATCTTTCAAGGAAATCAGTGGTCCCTTCTTATAGACTTCCGTCCCTCCAGAGCACTCCTTATGTGGGATCACTTCCCGAGTTCAAGCACTTCTGAATCTAAGCCAGCCCCCCTTCTGCTCCGTTAGCTGTCTTTAAGCAGTTCTCTTACTGTGTCATTGTTTGCTTCTTTTCAGACTGAGCACTCTCCTTCCAGGTTGACTCATGGTGTGTCACTTTCTCTTGGGTGGCTGTAGGAGCTCGTTGGCTCTGGTGTAGATGGAGTATCACTTCCCCAGGGACCTACACTGTCAGATAGCTCTGGGAGCTGGTGCAGATTCAGTGGACTTTTCATCAGAGTCTTACCATACACTGGGCATATATTTGAGCACATCAAATGCTTCAAACAACACACTTTGAGCTCAACAAATGTTCATTTCCAATGATATCGAGTTAATAAGAAAAAGAAGTATTAACTAAAATCCAGAAAGAAGTTCACAACTCCATTATTGCATTCTCAGCTGCAAGTTCTGAGTCTTCAGCACTGGAGTTCAAGCTCAGTCTTGCCCTTCCAGGTATCTCAAGAAACTAGTGACAGACAGAATCATGTGTATTGTAAGTATAAAGATATGGCAGGTTTTAACTACTTTGGACTCACCTGGGTCTGTTGCCTGTCTTTAAAGCACAGTGTTTAACTTTCACTGCAGTCCATCGCAAAAGGCCCTTCTTTTTGGTTTTATATTTGCCAGACTAAAAATGCTTTTTCCTGCTACTTTTTGTGTATATTGTAGTGTCAGGCTTACAAATTTACCACTCTAACTCTTAACCATTAGGACACTGCCAAAATCGTTAGGTTAATGCTACTAAAGATGCATTTTTGAAAAGCCATGTTTTGAGCTTGTATTAGATGATCTCCAGAGGTCCCTTCCAACCTCAATCATCCTGTGACTCTGTGATCTGAGTAAATAATATCCATTTTATTTTTCTGCCTTTATCTGTTGGTTGTTAGAATGAGTGCTCAAATGCATTGCTTCTAATTGATAATTCAGATGTCAAAGTGACATCCCTTACATTGCTTTACAAATTTTTCCTATGATCAAAGTAACTATCCTAATCTAATTTTAAAATCAATGATTTTCTGGTATACTGTTCATGGGTTTGTACCTATCCAGATTTATCCGTTCTGTAAAAGCTACTCTAATGTAAAGGTAGTTCTCCTAGCATTGTCTGAAATGAAAGCCAAGGACGGGAGACATGTTTCAGAGGACCAGGTTGTTCAAACTGCTAAAGACTCTGATTGTGTGATTGGTTTTGGTGAGAGCAAAAAAAACAAGGGAAAAATATATTTATATCCTTTTTTTGACAGAAGGCATCATTTCAGCAAAAGTCAAGTAATAACTTAAGTTGCAAGTGGCCTGCAGACCAAGCAGTCCTCCTTCCTGCTCAAAGCAGGTTCAACTAGATCAGCTTACTTCAAAGCTGAAGATTTCACAGCCAGTCTAATGTCTGACCACCCTCATGGTGAAACAAAAAATATTTCTTTTTCTATTGGAAATTTCGTATTTTGCTACTTGTGCCCATCATATCTCTTGCTCTCATTGTGCACCTTTGAAAAGAGTCCATCTGCATCTGCCACCTGTGTTAGCTGCCTCTTGTAGGCACTGTGCTCCATCTGGCTGCTCACCTTGAGGGTCTTTCTGGGTGCTCATTGCAGCTTGGTCATGTCCTTATTGTCACGTCCTTATTGTCCTTATTGCTCCCAGTGAGCTCTGAGAAGAGCTGGGCAGAGGGGAAAAGTGGCTTTCCCCACTATGTCAACTCTATTGTGGCTCAAACAGCATGATCTGTGGGTATGCTGCAAGGGTGCACCTCTGACTGGTGTTGAACTCGTTGCGCATTGGGCTGCCCAGGTCTTCTGCAAAGCTGCTGCCCTGGTCATGGGTGATACCATCTCTGGGGCAGAACCTGGTGTTTGCACTCGATGGGATTTACATTGGCCCATTTTTTATTTTTTAACCTGTCTAGATCCTTCTGCATATCTGTTCTAGCCCCCGGCATACTGACTACTTGTCCTGAACTGGTACTGTCCAGACACTTGCTGAAAGTGCACTCACAGCCTTCGTCCAAGTTCTTACTGAAGACGTTGATATTAATCTCAGTACCAACTCTTGAAAGTTTTAATCTTAAATTATTTAGTTGGTTTACTATGAAGAATCGATATGCTCCATGTAAGTACAGGTGAAACATAAGATGAATATAAATTGAGTGATTAAACTTTATGATGCCATCAGTCAGAGCCAGCGGATTGCCAAAATATTATCACATTTTTAGTGACAATGCAGCAAGAAGTGTTTATAAGGGGTAAACAAAAGGTATTCCCTGCCTATGCAGGGATTAAAGGAATCATTTCAAATGGGGCAGATACTGGTTTATGCTTACTGTTCCATCAGATGACTGTGGTGTTTCCTTGTAGCTTACTTGCAAGGTATGAAGTTTGATTTCATAGGGTGCCACACACTTGAGGATGTTCTTCATTCTTCACTGCCTTCTGGGGAAATGAAGGAAACTGTTCATCCCCACCCTGCCCAGACATTTTTCTTTCCCTTGGAAAGACCACAGACGCACACACACATACAATCCTTTCAAATGTTAGGCAACAATTTGTTGCCTAAGATACCAGACCGAGTTGTTCAAAGTTACCAAGAGGGTTGAAACGGCACTGTTCTGTACAAAAAAAAAAAAGGCAAGCTTTTAAATTGCAATTGTTTTAAGCAAGTAACCTACTTGTGTTCTCTGTAAAATTCTCTAATTGAAAATCCCTCCACCCATTTCCATGAATTATTTACACAAACTTCAAGTTTGATATTTAACTTTGCACAGAAATGGAGCTGAGACTGTTCTCACAACTTTTGCTCTCGAGATGCTGCCGGTTTAGCCCTCCCCAGACTTAGACCTCAACTCCAATTTTGCCCATATGAACAACCCCTTCTGTAAAAATCCTGGTGAAACCTAGGCAATTTTGTTGTGATTTGAGGTAAACTAGATTAGTTCAGTGATCATTTGTGGCCTATCAAAGGCTATGGTGTGCTGTCTCCTGGTGATTTACTTTGTTTTCCTTTTTTAAAGCACACTAGTGTTGGATGCCCCCAGACAACCCCATGCTGAGTAAACTTTGTAGTACCACCAGCATTGCTGGTCATGCCTTTAGGTGCCCAAGAGGGAATAACCACCCAACCATTTACCCACTCTCTTAGGAAAGGTTTGCCACCAACAGGGTAAATGTATCTGAAACTGAGAGTTAATTTTTAAAGGACAAATTTTCCTCAAAAAAAAAAATTTGTCTGCTTATGTACAGGGTTTTTTTTTTTTGTTCTCTGTTACTCCCGCTGTGGTGAACAAATACTAATTTGTCTTTTTAGCTTAGTAGAAGACTAGGATAAGTGTATGGGATGCTTAAACTGTCACAGGCTGGCCAGCAAAGAGGAACCAAAATGGCAACAATGCAAGGAAATAATGAAAAGCAAAGAAATTGACAGAGGTCCTGCAGATGCAGGTGCCTAATAATGGCTTTTTTTCTCCACTAATACCTTGGATTTTGAACATTCTGCTCCGAGACTATCAAATTGTGAAAGCTAATCTGTGTACAGTTATGGAGGGCAAAGGTTTCTTTTATCCAGAGGGAAATAGAAAATGCGGAGTAGAACTGTGGGTAGAATTTTCTTACGGGTGTTCGAGGTTGTTTAGGTGTGTGGTTCAAGACAGTGATTGGAGGAGTGTAAGACGTGAGGTAGGTAGGCAGCTGGATCTCAAGGGGGATCAGCCTGCACTCGTACTGACAGACACGGTTCTGTGCCAGCTGCTCTCGGTCAGGTCTGATATGTCCAAGTACTCCCAGGCAGTATATACCTATGGGACAACTGCAGGGGGAATTTATTCATACCACCTCAGCCACAATTTCATGTGATAAAAAAAGCTTACTTAGTTTAGACGGCTGAGTAATTACATCGGTTGGTGTAAGGGAAAAGCAACGGTAGGTATCTGAAATGAAACTTGAGTAGGTAATACATGGTATTCAGTTCTCTTCATTGCCTCAGCAATGGTTGGCGTTTATTAGAAAGGGTGAATTCTCCTGATTTTTGTCAGGCTGGATTATGACACTGCTCTGACAATTGTACAGGGCTTGGAATGCATGGAGTATGTCAGCAATGCATTTTAGAAACAAATAAACATAATATGTAGCACTCTTTCAGTAAACTTTAATTCTGTTGTATAAATGCAATACATCTCAATGCACTAGAGTTGGAAGCAAATGACTTCTAGCACTTAGCAAGGCACGAGCTGTCAAACTTCACGGCAGTTTAATAGCAGCCGTCACGATTTGATAGACCTGATGAATCAGAAACAACCTTCAATAAACTGTAAAGCTTAGAGTTTAAAACCTGTATGTATTGATTTAATTTCCCTATTGTTTATGAAATATTTGCGCAAAACATCTCATTTACCCGTTGCAAGTTGTTTAATATTAACTGTGTGTTAAACAACAGACCAGAATTAACGGCTTGTCTGGGACGATTGCAAAGATGTGCCAAGTGGTCTCAAACACTGCTCCAGAGCAAGCATCGTCCAAAGAGCTGCTTATTGTTGGCTCAAGAAGGAGCTACCCACACAAACTGAACTATTTCCCTTCTGTTGCTTGGTCCTCATTGATTTTTTTGAAAGGAAGAGGGAGATGTGCAGAGATGTCACAAGAAAAATTAAGGTGTACAGCTGTAGATCATGCAAGCAGGGAAACAGGGTCAGTTTGTACGCGGTTACACACCTCTCCTTCAAAATGCTGGAATAGAAAACTGTCCTACTTTGCTGTGTTTTGGGCAGGTACAGCAGAAGGTGCACACAGAGGGAATAAGGTGTCATGAGAAATAGTGTGTTGTGTTGATGTTGGAAGGAATGTGATTCTTCAGTTTCCTCTCTTTTGTTCCAGGGTGCTGCTGAGTAATACGCAGCATTAATTTTTTAAGTGGGTAATTTCCTTTTCTCACCTTTTTAAGATAATTGTAGCGGAGCATGCACGAAAACCACTTCTGTTTTCTGTCTAGGGTTGAGATGGAAAATGGCAATGACATACTGCAGCTGTCCAGCATGGTGGCAGCAAGAATTACTCCTGCTGTGTGTGAGTGGGACTTGCGTTATACGGGAACTGTTTTCTACATCAGAAATTGCTTGAATGGTCTGGAACATGCACGCAAACATTCATTTTTCTAGACAGTGAACCCAGTTGACTTTGCAGCAAATCAGTAGCCTAGACGAGGTTGTATCTCGGTATGACTTTGGCCCACTGCCTGAGAGCCCTGGGATGCTTCAATTTATCTGTGTGCTGAGCAGCAGGAGTTGCTGTCCTTTCTCTCATCTGTGTGAAGCTGCACAAAGCTTCATGAAATCTTGTTGCCTTGCTCAGAAGCAAGCTTGCAGGCTGTTTCAAGTGAGGAATCAGTCTACATCAGTCTACTCTTCTGCAGGTATCGTGCATTTTTTATATCCGTTTAAAGGAAATGGGTATTTTTTGTAATTCTATTGAAATTCCAGGTGGTTTTTCTCACGTTAGGAAATTTGTCCTTGAGACTTTTTATTTTCCTTTTTCATTTTTTTTTTTTTTTGCTACCAATTTTACTGACTGTGGAGCCAGAATATCATCAGACTTAAAGGAACCAGGGGGGCTGTGGAGTCTCCTTCTCTGGAGATATTCAAAACCCACCTGGGTGAGGTCCTGTGCAGCCTGCTGTAGGTGACCCTGCTTTGGTAGGGGGGTTGGACTAGATGATCCACAGAAGTCTCTTCCAACCCCGACCATTCTGTGGTTCTGTGAAAATTATAATGTAATTTAAAAACTAATAGTTAGGTATCTTATTTGGGGTGATGTTTTCAGCTTTTTTTCTTACCAAATAGCTTGCAGTATGAAGACAAGAACTCCAGATTTTAAGAACTGGAGTTCCCAGTACACTGAGGAAATTAGGACGTGTGATCAAGAAAATGATGAAAATAAGGGCTTTTGTAGAACTGTCTGTCATAAAACATGAACTCTTGTCTGGTCACACATAATGCATTTAGTTGGTGAAAAAAAGAAGCCTTTCCAAATTTTTCAAGTCATGTCTGTCTTGAAATAAGGTAAATTTTTTTCCTGTCATGAGAGGTGACAATGAAGGCCTCTGTAGAAGTTTATTTAAATTATTTTTGTTTCCCCAGACCACTTTCTGCATTTCTTCATCAAAAGGCTGAAGGAATAAGCCTCTGCCAAATCAAGCGTGGCTGAAGGGCTGAGATAGCAGGTCACGATGTTATTATAAATACCTTAGATTTGTGCTCATATGTGCTCTAAAGGGTGATTTTTTTGTTGTTGTGGGGTTTTTTTGGGGGGTGGAGGGTGTTGATTCTGTGGCTTTTTTTGTGATATGTGTGGTGCTTTGGTTTTGTTGTTGTTGTTTTTTTTCCTTTGGGCTACCCAAGGCAGCAGAAGAGAAAAGCTGGGAGTAAAGCATTTGCTACCAAGTTAGTGTGAGCATTTGTGATATTCCCTTTATGTGAGTTTTCTGCTAGCCAGATGCATCTAGAGGATACTGTTTTCTGCTGCCAGGGCAATTGTTTAAATAATGTATTTTGCAACTCTTAGGCAGACAGGAATAACTGTCACTTCAGAGAAATAAACGGGATAAACAGGTGTTCTTCTAAGTAGGAAGTTCATAGAAAAACTACCAAATACCTGTGTTGCTGTATTTCTGAGTATAGTGGAGAAACTTTGTCAAGGTGGGAGGAGGTATCCTCTGTAGTTTAGAGGAAAACTTGTCCCGACAGCACTGTAATTCTGGGGTGGCTTATCGACTCTGATTGTGTGTCAAATTTCACTGTCGTCTTTAACAGAATAGTTGGGAAAGGTGGAGTAGGATGAGGGTGAAGCATAAGCTCCTGATGCCAAGGCAACAGTTGGCAGCTGGCCACCTTATTTAATGTTTGATTTCCTTCATGACCTATTGTTGTCTGCCTTGACCTTGGTTTGTGCTTTTATGCCCTGGCAACAGTGAGATCAGATTAGGTAAAATACTATATTGTTTGAAAATCACTAGACTGATAAGTACAGCAGTCTTCAGTGTAGCTTTCTAACAAGATTTTCAATCAAAAGCCAACCTGACAGATGGTCTTGAACAAAAATACTTCATTGTTTTACTCCTCACTGGTACAATAGCATAAAACTTTCACTGGATTACAGATTTATACTTAAAGGTTAAAAATCCCTGATTTTTCCTAAGAACCACTTGTTAATGTCAAGTGTTTAATAAATTCTGTCTGTATCCCACTGATTGCTGGAAACTATAATCTTCCTTTTTAAAAAGGTATGGTGTAGAGATTATTCATCTTACTATAAACTACTATCCTGAGTGTCAAGTAAGTGTAATTCTTCATTAACCCTTAAAAAAAGTATATTAACAAAATCTGCTTTGTTACTCCAGTGCAGTCACAGGGTTCCATTGCCTCTACATAGCTGAGAGCAGAACGTGGGTAGCAGCAGCTGCTGGCGCTGCTTAAAGGCAGCAGTTCCCTGGATTTCCAGCAGCGCTTCTTTTTACAGTATGTTTTGGAAAACTTCGTCAACAATTTGGGGGAAGAAGTTAGCAAACTTTATATATAAGAGACTATGTGTATTAATGAGAACAGGTTTTCAGAGTTTGGGAGAAATTTTTACCAAGTGTTAGTGTCTTCAACACCACTAAAAGCAGAGAGGAATTTTTTAAGACTAATTTAAAAAACTAACAAGCAGAAGCCACTACCAGGTTCTGTGATCAGGGCTTGAAAATGCTAAGGGCCTGTTGTTAGAGGCCTGATACTGCTGTTACGACTCCAGTCTTGCAGTAATTTTGGGTTGGCAAATCTGTTGAGCACTCTTAGGCTCACTCTAAAATGTTCAGCAGAATAGACATCTTGAGTAATCAAGCATTAAGTCCTCTCCCCCCCCCTCCAATTTTTCATTTTGCTTTATGCTTCAGAACTGATTTTTTCCCTGCGTGCTCCCTCTTCCTGCTGTGGGTTGTGTGGTAAAGGAATGTTGTAACTTAATTTAATTAAGTCTTGAATGCACTTTCGTTTCAGCTGAGGTTGCTGTGACATTCCTTCACTAGCAGGCAGTGCCTTTTAATTGATTCACAGTAAACTTAGGATCTGAAGCGCTGGAAATTCTCTTGCCAATTCCCTTATTCATCATGGGCTAAAGTGGTGGGCTCGGTGCTAAGACCAAATGATCTGACAATGTTGGGATGGTGGTTTTTTTTCTCATTAATAAATTTAAATCTTTTTTTCACTATCAATGACTGGACATGCCTAAATTAAGTCTGACTTCTGACAAGTGGTAACTCCTTAACAGATTGGACAAAGTAAATGTTTTGCCCCGCCAAACTCCAGGCATTGTGTGAAGCATACACACTCCATCTTGTACTCCCTTGTTGGGGTATTGGCACCTTGTGTTTTCTCAGTGTCGTGCTGCAGCTTCTTGGTGGCTGTTGCTAGAGCACAGACACCCAGCTCGCTGCTGGAGGTTGAATGTTGTAAGCTTTCCTGATAATCTGCAAAACCCATTAGGTATCCAAAAGAAATACCAATCAAAAAGCTACTCTGTGCAACCTTCTTAAGGAATGGTGCACAGTCTGGGTGCTTGGCATTCTCTGCTCCTCCACTTTGAATGCTACACCACGCTAGGAAATCTCCATTCTGAGATGATGCTAAATGCACTGGCCATCAAAGTAAATGCTTGCAGAGAGAGGAGCTGCAAAAGAATCTTGTATTATAGAAAATACGGTCGGACACAGACTATATAAGGCCACCCGCATAGGTACTTGGGGCCTGCAGAGATTTCATGTGCAATACAGCACAACACTCCCTGTTTCAGTCCAAGGCCATCCCCACAGAATCACGGCTGGTTGTGTGGCAGCTTGGCAGCGTCAGTATGATCCTGGTTTGCCCTGTGCTGTTAAACTGTTAAAGGCTGTACAGTTTCTGATTGTTAATAATAACTTTTCCCACTGTATTATTATTCTTCATACTTTCTGTTTTCTCATGGTGCACCTCATGTTTTTATAGTTCCTTAATGGAGAGGTACTGTGTCTTCTAGTCTGTTTCCATAGAAACACCCAATTAGAAGAGTAATTTGAAGAGGTTGAGACACTGCTGCCAAAACTCCTAAAGAGAAAGGAGGAGGAGGAGGAAGGGAAAGGGGAGAAGATTTCGGCTGGCAAAATGCAAACAACATTGCCTGTCTTCTGCCAGCTATTTCCAAACACTCATCTGTAAACTCATATCTGACAGTACATCTTGCACCCATTTGGTTTCAGCTACATCTGTAATGCATTTTTAAAGTATAATTGAGTCTGGTGCTCAGCATATGTGATGCTAATGCTTGGAATGTGAGAATTTTTTGTTGTTGCATTGCTTCTTTCATATGCTTTTTATTAGGCAGTGGCCAAGGCATTGAGATCAAAAGGGGAGGGGAGAAGAAATGAGGCTCTTTCTCTTGCCAATGTCTCACATGTATACGCATGTTGAAAAAGACATTTTTCTGTCCTTGCATTGACACAGAATGGGGTAACCCAGGTACCTGTGATTCAATGGATCTTAAACCATTTTTAAAGGGGGAAAAACCCCAAACATATTCCACTGAGTCATTTTACTGGTAGTCAAGTGAGTAGATGATCTGCCTATCTTCTTTTGGCCGGCTGGAGGCAGTCAGGAATTGAATCCTACTATAAAAGCAGAACGGAAAGCAAAAATAAATAAAGCAAAAATAGAGTTATAGGTGTATCTTTTCCCATAAGTGCAAAATCTATTGTTTGCATATAGAAAAACCTACCCCTACCCCAAGTATCATCTCCTTATTTAAAAGTGCAACTTTGCTACTGCCTTTCACATAATGAAGAGCATGAAAATTTAAATCTTTCATGGGATGTTAAGGTCTGCTCATATGCATAGAAATCTGTACTTCACTGTGATCACAGCTTTCACACACCACTTCAATTTGTTTTTATTTTCCATAGAGTGATGGGACTCTTTCGGTATCTTCTTTACTAAGTATCATCTAAACTGACCAGAAGGCTCCTTGCGTTCCTTCCCAACTATAGATCTGCCTTCCAAGACTCTAAATAAAAAAAACCAAACCACCTAAAGAAATCCAAACCCAACAAACAAAAAATCCACTCCACCCCCTGAAAAACCCCAATAAACAACAAACCAAAACAAACAAAAAATTCCCACATGAAGTCCGCCCTCAAAACCCTACTTTTGCCGGAGATGCTTTGGCACATGAATCTGGCCTTCTCTGGCGGAGGCAATAGCGGAAGCCAGGTGATACTCCTGGTTGATTCCTACTCAGATCTTCAGCAAGATAACCAGGGTGGACACTCTAAGCCTTTTGGCTGGCAGACTTCCAGCGTTCTGTGGAGGCAGCAGTGGGTGTCAGGTATATTCCCATTTCTCTGCCTCTGCTGCCCTTTGTGCAGCTGAGCGATTAGATCAGCGCTGCCTGGTAGCTTTCTTTCCTTTCCTGGTTGTATCTAACAAGCTGTGTACAGCTTGATCGTCCAAAGTTTGAACGGGGATTGATATAGCATTGTGTCTGTGGAAATGGGTTTGGGACTACCTGACATGGGGATCCCAGCCCAAATAGCCAGCATAGATGCCACCAACTGGTTCCACAAGTCTTGCTGGCTACTTTTAACAAAGCATTGTTATAGTCAGGTTGAAAGAGTCTGGTTTGCATTCTCTCTGTGATGTCCAGGTTATCTGCTCAGTGACAGGGGGTTTGCCCTTGAAGCATGCAGGCTGAAGGCAGTTAATCACAACACCCTTAGGTGTGTAAGGAGGAGAGGGAGAGTTTTATGAGCTGTAGTTTGGAGTGTCTCAACCAAGCTGAGTGTTCCTAGATGCTTCGCTCATCCTACCTCTGAACCTTCGTGAAAATAAGGTGATTCAGATATGTTGTGGTTTAGCCTGGCTGGATGCCAGATGTCCAGAAAAGCTGCTCTATCACTCCACCTCCTCAGCTGAACAAGGGAGAGAAAACAAAACGAAAGTCTTGTGGGTCGAGATAAGGACAGGGAGAGATCGCTCACTGATTACCATCACGGGCCAGTGGCGGGTCCGTCTTCGAGCCGGCTGGCACTAGCTCTACCAGGCATAGGGGAAGCTTCTAGCAGCTTCTCACAGAGACCACCCCTCTAGCCCAGCTTCCCCACCCGCTACCAAAACTTTGCCCAGCAAACCAATACGGGACAATATTTTTAAAACCTTAAAAACTTAAAAAATTTGTTTCTGACTGCTGAGGGAAATCCTGAGACTCATGACAGAGAAAGGCCCTCGGGAAAGAGAAAGAGTTTAAGGCTCTGCTTGACACTGTTGTTGAGTTAGTGCATGTTAAAGATAAATTCTTTGCAATTTGTGTTGGTCAGCTGGTGGGGAATCAGGATGGTTCCTGGCTCTAAATGGAGTGGGGTGAAGAATGCAGAAGCCTCAGCAGAAAAGTGACTTTGCTTTGTGTTTGTGTCTTTACAGTGAAATGGGTCCTAAGTTGCCTAAGAGCATCACCCTCTTGCAGCATGAGGCGTACGTAGGGCCTTAGGACTTCTTAGGGCAACTGCTGCAGTGCCTGCTTAGACATGTCATCACTCGCTTTGCCACATTGTTAAACTGCTGTATTTGTGAGTATCTTAGCTGTGACAAATACTTCATAATTGATAAAGCTGCGGTGTTTTGCAACTTCAGGAAATGCTTTCTGGGTTACTAAAATTTCCAGCCACTTTCATTATGGAAAGTAGAGGCAATGTAGTTTAACTTTTGGGATTCAGTTAATTGAAATGGAAATCTCATAGGAATCTCTTGTGATTACCTTTTGCCAACTGGGTGCATGTTACATTGGACCTCTTGGAAAGGAAAGATGCTCTATAAGCCTATGCAATGTAGTACTGCAAGACAGCAAATACTTTGTGTTGCTGAATAAAGGTTAGATTAGAAAACTGTCATTCAGGTTGAGCAACAGGTGGTTTGTGAACAAGGTGATGCTGACTTTTTGCTGTAACAACAGATGGGACATCTGTTTAGGTTGTCACATGAATTTTCCACAGAACAGAATTTCTCAGCATTATCTGGGTGGAATGAACATTCTTAAAAAAAAAAAAGCAAACGACCACTCCCTCAGAAACAAAACCAAACTGCTTTAAAACAAAGAAATGATTAAAAAACACTCCTTCAGAAACATCTGCAAGAAACATGGAGTGAACTGACAAACTTAAAATCTTCTCTTAAAGGAGACTGACAGTATCATGTTTAACACCACATGTTTGTATAAATGCAGATATGTATGCATATAGGCCCGAGCGCTTGAGCGATGTGTTGACTAGTGTGTGTAGTTAATTACATGTAAGCATCTAATGGACCACCGTCAACTGTTGGTTCCTGTTAAATGGTTATCTCTATTATGGAAACATGTTGCTCCAGTTTTATTTCAGTGGTAGAGTTAGAATATATGTATTTAAACTCTGTTTGTTGAGTACATTTCAGGTGTGCTTTGCTACGTGTTACCTGTTTTGAGGGAAGTTGATGATATGAAGTTTGATTTAGTTGTTTCTAAAAATAACTATAGCTAATGCACTTGTGTTTTTGGCAAATGGTCACGATTTTACTAATGCATCAAAGTCTAGACTGGACATGGAGAGGCTGAAGTCCTACCAGCCTCAGCAAGTAACTTCACCTTTCACAAAAGTTTTTTTTTTAATATCCCTACATATAGTATGGACAATCAACGCAGCTTGGCATTAGAAAAGCTTTTTAAAGGAACTACCTTGTTATACTCAGCTTTTTTTGTGGTGCTTTTTAAATACTTCTAAGTTTACAAGGAAAAGATAGTTTCCGGTCTTGATGCTGCACCAGCAGCAAAGCAAGAACTGTGAAATAGTTTCTTGTATTTTAACCAGCCAAAATTTGCAAAAGCATGTGTTTTCTGCAGAAACAACCAATTAAATCATAAAAAGCAAAAGCGAAGTACCTGCTACAACCAGACGTTTCTATAAATGCTGCTGTTCTGTTCGTATGATGTATCGTCTTGATAGCAAGTACAGATTTTTCTGCCTGTAGGTGTTTAAGTCTTTGCATAGGCATGGCTGAAGCCATAGCGCACGACCTGCCTGCTTCCCGCTCCTTCCTTATTGTCAGCAAGGGTTGTGCCAGTGTCAGTCTTCCAATTTTGCTTTTTCCCTTCCTGGTATTCCGATTAATGACAGCTCTGCTGGATTTTTTTTTATTATTAGTAGTATTTTTAACAGCACTTCTTACTGATGCTTGCATAATGGAAAGTTTATGGTCTAAAATTAATTGTTAGATTATTTTATTTGGTAGCAATGATTTTCTGCAAGCTTTCTTCACAATTTTGGGCGGTTCCAAAAGAGCATTATTATGCTGTATTCACTAACTCTTTCATTGCTTGTATGACCGTAGCATTCTATTGTGGCTTCTTTGTTATGAAATAATAAAGGGTTCTTTGTTATGAAATTAGTTTGTCTGGGGGGTATGGGAAGTAACATTGTATTTAAACAAAAAGACTGCCTTATGTAATACCCCGTAGTAATGATTTTTAGTCCTCGCTTCCAAGGACAAGTGAGGAAAGTAGCAGGAGCCAGACTTGGAGTTCTAACTTTGAACTCATTTTCAGCATCTGGTTTTAGGATTTGATCCCAGTGAAATTTCATGATGTCCTGCTTCCAAGGCTGCCTTTCAAATACACCTTGTGCTGGTTTTCTTCTATTCCCGTTGACATGACTGAGAATACCCTTAAGCCTTCTCTGAATCCTGAGTGGTATGAGGAAATATATTACAAATGAGACTTGTAGGACAGGAGTCTTAAGCTCGTTGCAGCCATTTTTACACCATGTACACACCCAATTTATCTCTAGGATGATCTTATCTGGTATGTGTCCACTGTTTGCTTACTGTGGAAAAATGAAGAAATAGCAAAATGTGTTGTAATCGACAGATACAGTCCTGCACAACAAAAAAACCCAGAATTACAACAGTGAAAAGCATGAAGTTTAAAACAGCATAGAATGGCTTTTTGAAGGGAAGTTTGTAGATTGTCAGTTCTTGAAGTCCGTTCTTTGTCCTCAAAGCATTTTTTGCAGGTGCTGGAAAAGACATTGAGTTTATCCGATGAGTGACGGTTGTTATTTAAAAAAGTCACGTGTTAGAAAAGCAGGCGCCACTAAACAAGGAGACTTGACAGTTCCATCTGTAATGTTTTTGCTGGCAACGTAAATCAGATATTGTTCCAAGGTCTGTACAACGCATGCTGCAAACCTCTAACACTGGAAAGAACTTGAGGCTTTAATGTGTTCTGGCTTCACGTTACATAAACAGGGGTCCCCATGGTCCTATATTGATTGGGCTTGTGTTCCACCACTGTTTTTGTGGGTATATGCTAGCCCATAAAATCACATTTTTGTTTTTGCTGCCAACTCTTTTCTATTGCTTTGTCTATTAGGCTGCAGCAGTAAGTGCTACAGCTGGTGTGCTGAGGGATCCGATGCAGAACAGTCACACCACTGCATTTCACGCTGATAAGCCCGGGAGAAACCCTTGCAATTTGATAGTACAATTAAATGTACGTCATGAATTGTCAGAATTACTTTATGCTGTTTTGAGGATGCCTGCCTATCCCTTGGTATCAGCACAGGGTAACATCACAAGCGCTACAGACTCTTTGCAGTACATCTCCAGCAGCCATAGCCTAATCAAATGACTGCGGTTTGTAACCTAGGAATGGTCAGATGGGGAGAAGAGCCTGAAGTGGAAGATCAAATGTTTAGGATACTCCAGTTATTTCACCCATTCTCTCCCTTAGCCTTCAACTTTTGCCTGTTAGTAAAGCTTTTTGTCATCCTGGCGTGTGGGTGTGGAACAAAAAGTTTTAGTGAAATGGGGAAGCCTTCCTAGCTTTCTTGCCTGATTGACATTTGACGACACAGTAGGGTAAGAAGTCATCAGACTCCTAGGAATTTTTTTTTTTCTTTAGCAGGCAGCAGTTAAACTGACTTAATAATCCTTGTACCAAGGAGACTGCAGCTTCGATTGTCAGCTTATACAGTTACATGGTATATTTAAACTTCATTAAAATACTGACTTCAAATAAGGAAGTCTGGCACCTGCGTGGTGAAGGACTCTGAAAACTGGCATCATCAGATTCAGGGCTGAATTTATGTAGCCTTCTGCTGCTTCCTGTCATGTATAGCTCTACATCTACATGTACATCTACATCTCTCTGATGGGGACAGGCATTATAGTAGGGCCTGTAGCGACAGGACAAGGGGTAATCATTTTAAACTAAAAGAGGGTAGATTTAGACTAGACATAAGGAAGAAATTTTTTACAATAAGGGTGGTAAAAGGCTGGAACTGGTTGCCCGGAGAGGTGGTAGATGCACCATCCCTGGAAAAGTTTAAGGTCAGGCTGGATGGGGCTCTGAGCAACCTGGTCTAGTGGAATATGTCCCTCCTCACTGCAGGAATGTTAGACTACATGACCTTTAAGGTCCCTTCCAACCCAAACTATTCTATGATCTCTAGAGGAGCAGTGTACAAGCTTTGCTTAGTTTTGCACTGGCTTGCAATGTCCCTTTGACACACATACTTAGTTGTATTTTCTTCCCTGTTTCCCTTTTGAACACTTCGCCTGCAGATATTCCTGTGATGTGGCGTGCCTTAGCTGTGTCTGCAGTGGTTTCCACTAGCTTGTGCCCACCTGCGTAGTTAGTTTGATGGTGATGATCAGGCTACACTTGTATAGTAGGGTTTAAAGTCAGTAGGGAGTGACAGGGTGAGGAAAAAGAGCATCTTTTTATTAAACTTTGACTGCCACCAGTGTCTATGTGAGCAAGGTACTGATAAATCTAGTTTTACTGCCAAGGAGTGAATGGCAGTGAGCTTATTTTTCCTAGGTGATGAAGTCATCTTCTCACCTTCAACTGTTGTGATATATAAGTTGTTATGGCTAGCACGCTTATTTCTCTGTAGATTTCCCTGGGCCAGTCTCATTAAGACTTTATCCCAAAAGAACCCATTCTCTGCCTTCTCTTTGTGAATGGGAAAAATGCACTGGTCAGCAAATATTATTTTTTTCCTATCTGCGGTTTCTGTCCTTATGATCCCTTCCTTTTCATCTTTTTTTCGCAGCGCTCCCATGTGCTGTGCCCTGTGGAGGTAATGATTACTAGACAGAATTGGCCGAAATCTAGCCTGTTGCTCTGCCACAAGTTAAGCAAAGACTCACCAGGGCTGTTTGTGTGGACGTTATGAACAGCGCATCTTAGCACCGCGTAGTGTACCATCCCGTGAGCTCAAATTTTTCTTCAACATCTACTGCCTTCTAAAGAAAGCGGATTTTATTCACTTCACTGTGGAGCTGGTGGAACCATACTAGTGTGAGACGATGCCCGTGCAAAACTGAACAAAGAAAATGTTATCTGAGTGCAAGCAGCAGCTGCTGAGTCTTGGGGTCTATTGGTAGAACAGTTGCTTATGCGAACTGTAGAAATGTAAATATTGGAGTAATTTGAAATTAAACTAGAGGGAGAGTTTCCAGGATATTTGCACACTCCGGACTTCTAGTAGGATGATCTTGTAATAAAAAGCCTTTCATTCAGTGACTGTCATGAGTTTTATGACAGCAGTCGAGAGGCTAAGAACCAGCAGGCATTTGGACATAAATCCTTCAAATTTATGATAATTGCTTGTATTATGCATATAGTATTTGGGTGTACTTACTTATAACTGAACTTCATAAAGTTAAATTCTGTGTAAAATTGAATTGTAATTGTAATAGCTGACAGAGGAAGCTACTTAGATGTTTCCTAGGTCGTCTACCACATCTAGTATTTGTAAATATGCTGTTTGCTCTCTGGTTACTTTTTGTGCCAAGGATTTCATTACAAAAGTCATCACTGTGAGGAAAAAGGCACTTCAGTAGTATTTGAGAATAAGCATGTTCCAGCATTTTGAGATCATTTTCTGGTGAGATAAATAAGATCCCTATAACAATTACTCTAGTTCATAAATAATGTCCTGTGTCATTGGAGGGAAAGCACTCTGCAAGCAACAGCTAACCATTGCCAGGTTAGCTTTCAGTTTCCTAAGGCAATGCTTTTGCTCACCCATTTCTTACCGTGGCACTGATTGTCACAGGATCAGAAAGTGGCAAACGTACTGGGGTCCCTGTTGTGGTGCACTGAAATGCAATGAGAGTGTTCCTTCAAACAGTTTTTAATTCATAAGGGAATGGTAAAGCTGAGGCAGGGAAACGAAAATATCCACAGTTAAACCTCCATTGCGTATAGTTTTCTTAATGATTAGCACAGCTTCTGTAAAGATCCTGTCTTCTGGTTGTTGATTTCCTTGTAGCAACTGCTGTTGCTTCCTGCCTTTATTTGCCAGATCTTAGATGGGTTTGCATGTGACAGCACGGGGATGCCGAACAAGACAGGCCTCCATGTGAAACATGCAGCCTAAAAACCTGGGGTGTGTTCAGTCCTGGGGGATTTAAGTGTGTAATTTCTACTATTAGCTTCCATGACTTTGGCCAATAAAAGCTTTCTTTAATCTCTGTTGAAAGACTGTAAAATAATTTCTAACTTACAATTTTACTTTAATAAAACTTTAGCTGTTTTAAACGCTGTGTCATTTTTGGACACTTCATTTATCTGAAATTCTCTTTGAACTGATCATTTTGCATGTAAACTTCATATGCTTTCTTTTGTTTTTCACATGCATCCTACAGCTGATGTCTAAGGTGTGGTAGCTAACATCTACCATAACGCTGTGACTTCCTTGTCGGTATGTCGCCTAGAAAATAACTGGGTGCAAAACTTGAAAATCAAAGCATTTTACAATTTCTTTAATTATCATCCTGATTTATAATTATATAATCATAGTATCTATTATTGCAACACATTAAAGTATATTGTTATGCAGTATTATATAATTTGAAATACATTTTTATATAAAAATATTTTCCTTTACCAACATTTGGGGTTTTTTATGCTGTTGTTTCCATTAGTTTCGCTAAGCAGGTTAAGTCTATATTTAGTTGAGCAAGTGCATAGCAGGACAACTTCTGTCATTTTATCATGATCTGAAGCAAATTGAGGGGCATCTCCCAGATACGGACTGTTTGTTTTGATCTCAGTACTTGGAGGAAGACTTTTGTCTTGAGAAAAGAGGTATATTAGGACTGCTTTAAATACGCTTCTGGTACATGTTTTGTGTACGAGAGCAGTTGCACATTTTGTATGGGATAAGATTTAATAGCTGAACGTCAACAATACAAGCAGTAAATGTTCCACCAGTGCCTTGCAGGGCAGGAATATTGCAATGGAAAGAAGTGAGACGTGAAGAAAATACTAGCCTGCTCTTCTTCTTTTTTTAATTTTCTTTTTTAAAGGGGAAGGGAGACATACCAATCCCCCCTCCCCACTCCCAAATACAATGAACACAGTGTGGAGTTCGAAGGAGGACAGTCAGACTGAGGTTGAGTGATATCTGTCTTAGAACTGTACTGAATTTGGGATGAATCTTCTCCTCCTCACCGCATGAATCAGAGACAACTTTGGATCACAAGCACCTGAGCTGTCAAATTAAAGCAGTGTGAGTTCAGGCAAGCCTCTAGTTTTCATACTATATTTGGGTTTCTCGCTGGCCATTTAATATGTATGGCTTTGCTGAACAGAATTGGTCACCATGTGCAAAACAGATCATGCCTAAAATGATCATCTCCTCATCTGGAAGTAACAGATGCACTTTTCAGCAAAGGCTTATAATTGTGATGAAGAGTTTCAACACTAAGCTGGGTGCATAGTTTACTTTTGCAAAGTGAAGGAGCAGGGCTTCCAGCAGCACTTTGCCTACATTTGGTCAGTTAGTTGCAGCACAGTGGTGGCTGTGAAAAGTTGGCTAAGGTGGGCATCATTTAGTTCTCCCTTTATGTTTTTCCAAGTGCGACAATTTGCTCTTATGAATGA
>Ga0065711_1027715_pt1 | contig 46547 bp, 34 predicted proteins | sample Hoacrofraction12_FD_59098 | JGI IMG/M metagenome (GOLD analysis project Ga0065711, IMG submission 59098) | Hoatzin crop microbial communities from Cojedes, Venezuela - Epithelial fraction 12 v2 (version 2) | ecosystem: Host-associated > Birds > Digestive system > Esophagus > Crop | place... | reverse complement strand
CACCTACAGCAGGCTGCACAGGACCTTGTCCAGGCGGGTCTTGAATATCTCCAGAGAAGGAGACTCCACAGCCTCCCTGGGCAGCCTGTGGAGCTTCTTGCAACTTTTGTGTATAAGTATCCGACAATGAATCCCAGCAGATGTGCTTGATTTGTGGAAATCTTCCACCTCGCACCCTGTGCAGAATAAAACAGCATCTCCTCCCTAAACATACTTTGTGTGTTTTGGGAGTTAATTTTGATGAAAGGCAACAGTACTGTGTCATTAAATGCCCTGAAGAGAGAATTTCCAGATTTTAAGTCAGAATCATAGAATGGTTTAGCTTGGAAAGAACCTTAAAGATCATCTAGTTCCAACATCAACTTAATTTTTTTTTTTTTTGCCTTCCCCTACAGCTAACTCACCACACAAGATTACTCATTTGTTGTAGTTTGTGAAACTTGAGAGGAGGAAGGCACCCAGCATCTCTGTTTTTTTGTTCTTTTTTTTTTTTCTATACAGAAGCTACAGCTAGGAACAAAGCTAACAATTTCTCATCTCCCAGTAGTTGTATCACTCTCTGAAAAGGTTCTGCTACCACCCATTTTCATTCTACCAGGGTAATACAGAGATTTCTTGGAAGACACCGCCTGAGGCTGAGAGGTCTACCAATCTCTTTGTGGAGACAACTATTATTCCTGCCAGTGTTGCCTCCTTACTACAACTCAAGTCCCTTTGGTACTGCCTCTTCTAACACCTGTCTCAGTGCTGCCACCCTATTTGCATTCAGCGCTTCTGAAACAGCAAAACTAAATGGTTTCTCCACAGAACTTCCCGCCCTGAAAGGCTGCATGTTGGCTTCTAGAAAACACTGTAGCTCACTCACAGTGAAGTGGAGACGCTGCCAGAGAGCAGGGCTGTTGGACCAGATGCTGCAAAAAACCCAGCCTCTGCTGAAGTAAGTTACTAACTCATGTGGGTAGGAATACAATCCAAACAGAAGCAAACTCACTTTCCGAACAGAGTTTATTTACACAGAGAATATCAACCATTAGGGTTCCCAGTTTGACTTCCTTCTCTTGCCGAGTCTCTATTCGAGCCACAGCAAGAAGCAAGTCACCCTGAGCTTGTGCCCCCAGCACGGCAGCTCCGGGTTAGTAACCATTCCTCGGCCCTCCCGGGGCATCTTCCCTTCCCGTGATCCGGGACAGGGCTGGCGCAGCGCTCGCAGGGGGCCACCCTCGGGGCAGGGGGATGCCTACACGGGAGTGCCGTCAGGGGCCTGCGGGGCTGCTGCCCGCTGCATCTCCTCCCGGTAGCCCTTCAGGAGCTGGTTGAGCAGTGTCTTCTCGGTGTCTCGCTGCGGGCGGATGAGTGGTGGGAAGGGGTTCCCCTTAAGCTCTATGACCGCCATCTTGGCGCGGTCAAGGCTATCCCGGTTGGGGATCTGCAGCAGGCGGGTGTAGCTGCCGGGGTGGGGCTGGAACCGGGGCGCCAGCACCTTGAACAGCTTGTGGATGAGGTCCTTCTCCTGCAGGGCGGCATGCTCAGCTCCCACACCGGGGCTGTGGGGCGCTCAGGGAGGGCAGGGAAGGGGGGGTGCATGTGCACGTGCGTGCTTGCCTACATACCGTCAGCCAGAAATTCGCCATGCGCATGGCACGCTCATTGGTGTCCCCCATCTTGGCGTAGTCGATGAGCTGTGGGGAGGACGCAGGAAGAGCCGTCAGGGTCCTATAGCTGCCACCCGCCTGGTCAGGCCGGGTCAGTCAGGCTCGGTGGCCAGGCCCGGTTGGTCAGGCCCGGTCAGTCAGGCCCAGTCAGGCCGGGTCAGTCAGGCCCGGTCGGTCAGGCCCGGTGGCCAGGCCCGGTTGGTCAGGCCCGGTCAGTCAGGCCCGGTCGGTCAGGCCCGGTAGCCAGGTCTGGACAGTCAGGTCCGGTGGCCAGGCCCGGTGAGGTCGGGTCGGTCAGGCCCGGTGAGGCCCGGCCAGGCCGCTCACCCGCTCGGCGTAGCCCCGCATCTCGTCGGCCCGCGCCCACGGCGCCTCGATGCGCTCGTGCCGCACCAGCGCCGTAACCAGGTTGCGCAGCAGGTCGAGGCGCGAGCGCGGGCTCAGCCCAAACCGCCGGTGCACGCGCCCGTGCGAGATGGCAGCCGCCGCCGACAGCCGCATCCCGCCGCCCTCCCTTCGCCAACGCCGCCGCCGCCGCCGCCGCCGGGCACCACGGGAAGCGCAGTGCGCAGGCGCAAAGGAGCACGCTCTCCTCCGCGAGGCATGCTGGGAGCTGTAGTTCCGCCCCTCGGCGGGCCCGGCCGCCATCTCTCGCCGCGGTGGGGCCTGGTCCCGCGCCGCCAGCCCCGGCGGTTTCATAGCCCTGCTGCCGCCTCTGCGGCACCAGGGCGAGGCCGTGGTGGCGGGCGGGCTGGGCTGGGCTGGGCTGGGCTGTGCGCGGAGGAAGGAGAGCGGCCGGCCCTCCTGCTGCCCCTCAGCGCAGCTGGGACCGGGTGCGGGACGCCGCCCTCACAGGACCCTCCCGCTGTGGCGGGGAGCGGCTGGGGCAGCCGCTGAGGGCGGGCGAGGCCTGCCACAGCCTGTACCTCGTTGCCCCTTTTCCCCCAGTACCGGTGTCGGGGTGCCAGGCGCGGAGCGCCACGTCGCATCGCCAGGCTGTGCAGGGCCTGCGTAGGATGGCGGCCTGGGGTGCGGCCGCCGGAGCCACCATCGGGCACCCCGCGTGGAGCCGCCATCCTGATGGTGGGGGTGGGTGGGTGCGTGCGTGATTTCCAGAGAGACACAAACCCACCCCGTTCTGCCAGAGGTCCTGCCCCGCGGCCCCGCTCCTGGAAGCGCCTGTGGTTCAGCTCCAAGGAAGACGCTAAAAGGCAGCGTCAGGAGGTTTCCTGCTGCTTGTCTCTTCCAGCCAGTGTTTCTGTTTCAGAGGAAGGATGTGTTAACAAAAACAGCTCGCAACAGCGTAAGAAAAAATATCTTTGTTATTATGAATACATCATAAAATCACAATCGTTTTATACACATTTTAGTATTTCATATATAAATAAAGTGAACAGTATAGCTATTGGAATGTGTAATAGGAACAAACATATGGACTTTAATGTGAAGTTAACAAATTCTTGGACCCCACACCCATCTTCTGTTGCTTCTCTAAAGCTTAATGTACTAACTCTGAAATACTTCTAGGAAGATCGTTCCTCAAGCTGTAATGCCAGCAACAACTCCAGGCATTACCTTAATTCCATTTACAATCCATTTTCCTTTCCTTTTCCCGATTTAGCCTGACAATATACTCATTCGTCTTTCCAACATTCCAGCTTTGCAAGCAAGATCAGTTCTGTATGTACTTGGCACGGTGTTGAGAGAAAACATTTTCCAAGCTTTGCGATTTTGGTAAACGCATTAACAATCAGCATTCTCCTATCACTACACACTCTTGCAAATGTTTCCGTTAAATATATTTCTAATAAAATAACAAGCTCTTTATTATCCTTCTGCTTATAAGTTGATATCTTAACATCAAAATAATATTTATTTCTAATAAAATTATACATAGTATTTATATGAAACAAAGTTGTCATGTGCATGAGCCCAGTAATGAAACTAGGCGTGAGTTTAGATGTTTCTACATTATTATTTTGGATTCTTGAGGGGAAGTTGTTATTTCTGAGGCCACAGAGTTAATAAGTAATTTACAAGGTAATGACTTCCCTGCCTCCCCGGTAAAACTGGAAATGATTCCTCTTTATAAAACTTCGGGCATGCTGAAGAAAATGTCACTTTTCTGTCTGAGTGTCTGTATGTATTTATCCAGAAATCTTAATGAAATGTGTCTGATGCAATGTGTTACGAAAGTTATCATACAATTAATCAGAAATAAAATGAGAAAGGTCTGCAAAGATTGTAGCCGGACACAGACAGAAGGTGGAACCTTCCCAGCCAGCTCTGCTCACAAGGGCTCTCCTTGCTGGAGAAATTCCTGTGTCATGTTGGGTGGGGACTTATCCTTACCACAGTGTTCCCTCCTTGCTGCTGGGACTCAGCCAACAGCTTTGGGGCAGCGAGTCTGGAAAGAGAGGGTGAAGCTCAAGGACAAACCCAAGGAGCACTTTTGTTCGCCTTTTTTTACGGAGTGAGCATGTCTATTGGAAAACCCAGCTCTGGGATGTGGAAATAAATGATGCAGACTCCAGAAAGGGAAGTTACTGAGGTTTCCATTCAGAAAGGCACATAAACTTGTGCCGTATTTTATGTTCAGGAGTCTGTAGGACAGTTTTCTGTACTTACAGCAAGACATGTATTTTATCTACTTTTGTGGTGCAGTCTCAGAATTTCCCTTCCCTGGACGCTTATGCACAGTGGGGTAAATTGACACCTACCCCTGAATTTGATGGTCAAACTGTAGGAACTTCTCATTTGGTACCTGTCTACATTTGGAAACGCAGAGCTTAGAACTAAAATAAGTGCCTTTTGTGTAACACATCTTCTTGTGGGTAGGGGGCAATAGAATTTAGTTGGCATGTAGGAAGTCACTTATCTAACTCACTATTCAGTATCTGATGGACCAAAAAACTGCAGCTACTAATTCTATAGTGGGAATCAACCTGATCCAGCAGGTGATGGAGTGTGGTGGTAAATATATGCAAAAGTTACATAATTTGCAAGAGTTACAAATGTAACATTTGACACTTCACAAATTTACTTAAAGTTGTATATTCTTGAGCAATGTTATTTATACCTAGTTGCCTGCTTGAAATTAAGAAAATAAGACATAAATGCCTCAGTTCATGCATATAAGACCATCCCTCTTTTGGCCAAAGTTTCCTTCCCCAAATCTCACTGATTTCCCCATTATCCCCAAATCTCACTGATTTCTCTGTTATCCCCAAATCTCACTGATTTCCCTGTTGCCTAGTTCACAAGACCACTTGGATCTGCAGCTGCTGGCAGAGCTCCTCACAGAGGAGAAGCCCAAAGACCACAGGGTGAAAGCCCTATCATTTTTTCTAAGCTATCCCAGTGACTTAGTCACTGCTTTGTAAATATTGATATACATATAATGTGAAAAGGAGTACAGAACGTTAATGTTCTTAAAGCTAATGCCCTTGCTTGTGGCATAGTGATAGCGAGGAACAATTACAGGAACGAACACATCCTCTTAAGGTAATATACAAAAGATACAAAAAGTCTAGGCTGCCAGCTCTTTGTACATGACCTGTTACTGGTGGTGTAGGGATTACACCAACTATCTTTTGGCCCAGAGAATATGGAAGGGAATCCAAACCTTTACAGGTTATCTGAAAAGGGCCTGCTTATCATTCTGCTTGTATTTATTCTATTAGAACATGTAAGCCCTGAAAAACATGACAAAATGAGAAGTTTTTCTTTGCATTTGTAACATGGACATGACCCAGCACTAAACATACTGTAGAAGTAGCAGCTACATAGATATGACATTGAAGTTTTGTGCTTAATATACTCCTTTGTCTTCTAAGCATGGCAGAGTCCTCAGCAGCTGCGGTAATCCTAAAGAAATGGTAACATACATCACCCATGAGGTATGGTCTAACTTGTGCATCTAATTTTCCAGTGTAAAAAAAGGGCACTCCCTTTCATCTCTCTTCACAAATACAGGATCCCACGTGCAGTACCTCACCTTAGCCATCCTCGTACCAGTTAAAATGTTTTGTCATGTGCACTCCTGCACCTACTCATACTTCTCATATACCCAGCCAAATATACTGCCACTCTGCGTTCCGGTTCTGTCAATGCCATTTAGGTCGCTCTCACCCAGCAGAGGAACAAAACAGATGGAAGCTCTTTGCAAACATGAGGCCTCTCTGTGGTCTTGATTTCACTTGGACTTCAGCATTTCACCACAGAAGACATGCACTTGCAGGAGGTCAGAATCCAACTCATTCTGCAAGGCTGGGATTGATTTTGTGCTTGCCAGTAAGCCTACTTGATTCACTTGTGCTTGGTTCTCCTGCTTTATACATCCCCTGTTCTCTTGCTCATCTTTGTGTACTGTATCCAGCATGAATCTGTTGAGGAAGGGAACTGGCCTTCACACCGAGCAGTGTGAGAATAATAAGGGAAAAGTAGTGTTAGTTTAGGACAAGCACCTTTTTGACTCTCTCTGAATGACACTGTAGCAACACAAAGCCAAGTAATTTCCAGATCAACAAACAGCACCCAAGTATCGCTGCTTCACCGTACTTTTTTGCATTTTTCTGCCATGCCGGAGCATAACAGAAAGACATTTCACTTACAGCTGGCCTCTGCTGTGAGAGAGGGAGCCACTTTTCACACTTTCCTAAGCCTGGTAGGGACAGTAGCTGGAGACTTGAGTCCAGTGGTATCATATATGTACATGTATAAAGTAACTATGGACCAAGGTTTTCATTACTGACATCATTCAGGGAAGATGTTCAGCTGTCCCTCTACCCCTAGCAAAATTTGAGTACTGGGTCATTTGGACATAGAATGCAAGGCAGGCAGATGAAACGCTGTGGTCTGTGCCATTAGCTAGAGCATGCCTTAATTGTACTGCATACTAAAAGGTTTTCTTGGTAGTCTAGGTACAATGCACAGTGCAGGCTTGATGGTATGGAATTACTGCAAGGAGGCTACCATGAACCAGGAAAGCTACAGTACAGGCAGCATGGTTGGGGAAAAGCAGAGAGAAAACTTGGAAATAATATATATAATTTTTTTTTTTTTTACATTGTCAGTGCATTTTTATGTTGAACTCTAAAGGGGCTCTATTTTTCAGTAGGCATAGCTAAGGATGGGCTGCCTTCTGTGTCCTGGAGTTTCTGGGTGCTGCCCGTGGTTTGTAGTCTTCTCCAGATCCAAAATCTACTGTATCATGATAGTTTGTAAATTCCTGAGGTAATGGAAACTCCTCTGTTGACGAATGAGTCCTGTGTCCAAACACTCTCTCTTGCAGCTCAGCGATGTCGTTTCTGATGTCTGCCATCATCAGCAACAGGAAATCAAATGAACCTGGTGGGCCCTGCAGTCACAAGGCACGGTCATTAATTATATTCCACTTCACTCGTACAGTTTTCAAACAGGATGATATAATTACTTTTGCAGGGGTAACAGTAAAATACTGCTTCATATCAATTGCCAGAAATTATCGGTGTCTTTTTGAATCACCTTGCTCAGGAAACAATTTTCAAAGGAAGGCAAATGTTTTTGCAGACAGAGCCTACATTTACAGGATGCTCGGCCCTTTTGTTATTTAACAATTCCTTGGCTCTATCTGCCCTCTAAAAGTATCTTGATGCCATATGTGAACAGAGGAGATAACTCTTGGTTCCCTGTGTTCCTACTTGTTAAACTGGTAGAAATTACATTCTTAGAATGACTAATCAATCAATAATTATTATTTATTTAAAATTTTTTCTCAAGGGTGCTGGCATTCCGAAGGTATCTTTTCAGTATGGTAACCCTGCTGTTGTCCACCACTTACTAAATATATTGGTAATTATAATGTAGAGAGTATCCAACTGGTTTTATCTGATTTTAGAAAATCATCATTTCTTTTTAGCTGACTTCACACAGTAAAGTACACTGTTTAATTCTGAGGACAGCCTGCTGGACACACTCTTAAAAATACATTCCATGAATGAGAAAACACCACAATAAATAAATTTGTAAACAATTTCACCTGAAAACAGATTGTAAATACTCATCCTTGTCCTGAGGACTTGCTCAAAGCCTATAGCTTGCCAAATCCCAGAGAGAGATGAGAGGCAGGATTTTAATAGGGATCCAGCTCCCATTAGGAGCAGCGGCTGAACTGTACTAACTAGCACTCTGCGTGGGGTCTCACGCTGCTGCCTTCTGAGGATGTCCCACCACTGTTGCAGGGCAGAGGTGCACTTACTGCCTCCAGTGTCACACCCAGCAAGGGAGGAGGCAAAAACACTTGGATGAAAACAAGTAATTACTTTCTTTCCAATAACTGTGCATGTAAAGTATCTTTCACTGTGCTCTTGACACAGGAGAGGTGGGGTTTTTTTTTTTTTCTTTTTGGTGACCTGTTGTTAGCAGTCAGCATCGCTCTGTTGTGGACATTTCCTCCTGTCAGCAATACTTACAGGTATCCCCTTTGGTCCTGGTGCGCCTCGCTCCCCCTGTAATCAATAGCACCCCAGTTAGTTTGCTGTGACTAAAGGAAACAATAATCACAGTTTGCCTCTGTAGACTCCCTTAATTATTGTCACCAAATCAAGAATCATCAGCTTACGATTTCTCAGAAAAAGGAAAGAAAGTGAAGGGGGAATGCAAGGAAATGGCCACTGATTCTAGCAGGAGCGGGGTTAGGCACTTCTGATATTTATCCTAAACAGAAACAAGCAAACCAGTTAACAGGAGAAATTCACAAAAGAGCAGTCTGTTGAAATGGGCTAAAGCATCAACATTTATTCGTAGAAAAGCGAAAAGGGCTGCAGAGAAAGTAGAGGAGGCTGCTTGAAGGATAGCCTGGCAGGGCTATTTGCAAGACTGAAGGAACGGCAAGCACAGAATAGAAGGAAGACATGGAGGCATGTGACAACAGGACATTTTCAGCTTAGCAAAGGAAATAAGATGGTAAAAGGGTGTGGCTGCAAGTGTGTAGAGGGTGTCTCTAGCAAGCCTGCACTGCGCATGTTCATGTGCCCAAGTTATGGAAAACAGTACCTCTCCTCACCTTGCTACCATCTCTCCCTGGGGCTCCCGGTGGGCCCTGCAAGAGAAAAGAAAGTGTTCACAAGGACCTGAGAAGTTGTGGAGCTAAGGCCAATTGTGCAATGTGTGACAGGAGGTGAGAATACTGACCACGGGGCCCCGTCTGCCCTGCTTAATATGTGATATGTCTGGAGATGGGCCCATAGGTCCCATTGATCCACGAGGGCCCGGCTGTCCGGGAGGTCCAGGTGACCCAGGAACTCCTTGACTCCCTTTTGGTCCTGGAGCCCCTGCAACCGACAGCAAAGGTTACCTGCCAGGGAAAGCCTTCAGGTCACTTCACCAGCACAAGCAGTGGGGACTGACCATTTTTTGAACCACCCAATGGACTGGTTGCCTTAACACATGCATATCCACAACACCACAACCAACACAGCAGTCGTCTGAGATAACAGGACTCCTTGTCATGGTGGCTGCAAGAGATCTTCGCAAAACAATTAAACCTCGTCTATACAAAAAGCCAAGACTGCCACTGCCAGGTGGTTAGGGACACAGACTGGGAATGAAAAGAAAAGCAGAAATGCCTCATTTTCACACAAACAAGAAAAGAAGAAGTCACATCTGAGAAACACTTCATGAAAAGAAAGCCTTGAAAAACTCATGGGAGTGCTGGGTTGAAGGCATCTACATGACTGGCAGAGAAGCAAGCCCTTTTCAGTGGCGGGCTGCACCTCTCTTGCTCAGTGCGGTAGCCAATGTGTTAGGGGCAAAAAAAAGGCTCTGTTCTTCCATTTTGCTTTATATTCTTTTCAGCTTCTGCTGACTCAGCAGAGAATGTTAGTTTTTAGGAAGTACACAGGCAATAAAGCATATGTTTAGCTCAAGAGAAACACTGTGAAAAGCAAAACAGAAAATCAGGCACCTGAAACAACAGTTGCACAAAATAAAGACCACTGAAGTGTCAGTAGCTGAATTGCTTTATAGTTAGAGGGGAAAGCACTTTCCTTCACGCTGAAGGCACGTGAAAGACATAGAAAACGAACGGCAGAGAGTAAGAAGGGTTCAGCAGGACAGAACGTGCACAGTCAGGGTTTTCGGAAGGAGTAAGATGATGCTTAGCCATGAACCTCCCGGGCTCCTCCCGAGGACCCAGCCGCGCTGCTGCTGGCGGCGGGGCGGAGGAGGGGGCGGCAGGGACGGTTTGAAGGGGCGCAGGCAGTCCTGCAGCACCTCGGACAGCTGCCCGTCAGCACCGCGGACAGCTCCTCCTCAGCACCGCGGACAGCTCAGCGACGGGGACGCCCCGCGCAAGGCGGGCCGGGTCCGGCCCACGTCAGAGGGGTCGCAAGGCTGCGCAGTGCGGGGTCTGACTCACCAGCGCTAGCCACACCGCCCTCCCACTCACGATATACTGAAGATGCTCCTCCCACAAGAAAGTGAGAGAAAGTCTCAAAAACCAAAGCAAGACCGCAAAAGTGGGGATAAATGGGGGGTAGTTCAGCAGGGAGGAAATCAAACCTCCTAAGGAATTATCTGCTAGTCCTCCGTAAGAATCCTCCTGAAACCCAGCACGATGTTAAAATTCTGTGGATTTATCGCTAACCCAAAATTAAATCCGCATTCAGCAGAATTTGCAAAATTTTTAGCATCACTGGCTGCAGGTTGCAAGGTGTCTGGCTTAAGTTAGATCTTTAGGAACTCTCTGCTTTTCTCATTGTTTCAAGCTATACATTAGCAAAGAAGGTGTGAGTGGAGTTTTACTTTTCTTCAGATGCCTTTGAATCTGGAACACAACATAAAACCAACAAAGGAATCCTTGCAAAACCAGATGAAAAATAAAACAGTCGGCACAAACCTCCACAAACTGAAAGCACATTTTCTGCTCTACTAATGACAGTGAGCTAAGGCAATAGGTATTCCTGAAATGAAATGGAGAGTGTTTTAAGACAAGAGTTAAAATACAGGAAATGACAATTGAAGTAGGTGAGAGATCCCAGGGAGAGGGGGAAATTTCATGCACACAGGACAAACACAGCTTTCATGCCAAGAAACACATGGAGAATAAGACACAATGGATGATGTTAGATAGTTGGCAGAGGCTGACCATAATGACCAGAAAGTTTTTAAATTTAGCACAAACGCAAATACAATAATAACAACAATCAAAATACAAAACACATTAAATATCACACTGAAAGACAGAAGCTTATAATTTTCATTCATGGCACTATTGCACATTCACATCCCTCTGGTCTGTATCTTACCTGGAGGGCCTTGTTGGCCAGGCTGGCCTGGGGGGCCAGGAATATACGCATTAGATGCAAGCACTTTTTCACCAGTGATTTGCTTGCTAAGATCAGCAGCGTTATTTGGTAGCAAAGCAACCTGCCAAAACCAAAAATCACTGTAAGCTCCTCATCATTCAGCTGCATAAATTACATTCTTGATTAAACTTTAATGTTGTTATAGTTTGGCTGCAGCTGGCAACAAAAGCACCACACAGCTGCCCCTCCCCCCACCGGGGTGCGGAGGAGAATGGAAAGAAAGAGGCAGAAACCGATGAGTCGGGATAAGGGCAGTTTAACAGAACAGGAAACAAAGCGAACAGGAACAACAACGATGCAGATATGGAGAAAACACAACACAAACCTAACAACCCAGAGAACCGCTCTCCCCGACCCCCGCTGCTGCACGCTCCCGAGCCGCGAGTGAGTTCCCGCCACCCAGCTCCCCCCCCACCGGAACCCAGCATGATGGCACATGGTATGGAATGCCCTGCTCTGTTTGGCCAGGTGGGGTCAGCCCGTCCCAGCTGTGCCCCTTCCTGGATTCTGGTGAAAATTAACCCTGTCCTGGCCGAACCCAGGACAAATGTGGAGAAACAGCATATTTAAATACTTCATTGAAATCATCAGAAAAAAAATGTGACCGTGTTGAAGCCTGTGACATCAGTTACTCCTAAGCTAGCCAAGTTGATTCTTTTCAAGTACGGACATGAATATTTCTTGAACCTCCTGACATATTTTGTGCTCCCAAGGAAAACTGACTCCCTGGTGCTGTGATAGGACCTCTTTACAGAGAGTCAGAACCAGCTGGAAGGATGCCTGGGGACTCCTCTTACTCTCACTTGTACGTCTTTCTGACAGACCACCTTGCAGAAATCTCCTCAGAAAACACTGTAAAGGAGAATAACAGTCTACAATGCCTTTCCCAAGGACATTTTGTGTGACCCACGGAGACCAGTCAGGTTTTGCAGAAACGGTACCCTCGTCTGTCTTCCACACACAGGGGGGTGTGTGTCGCGTGAGCTCTGGGTAGGGGATCCTAGAGATGATCCACACTTCAGGTATCATACACCCAGGAGGTCACCCAGGCTTGAAAGATGCCACATGAAAAACATGACACCGTTTGATTTTAAGGAATTTATTCATTCTGGTACTTTCTTTTCCCTAGAACCAGCAGCCTAGTGGAAATCCTGATGTTTCACCATGGAAATACTGCAAGTCAATCCAAATGGATGATAGGGTGGTCGGAGGCCGTCTTGGGCTTAGTGACCATGAAATGATAGAGTTCTTAGTTCGTGGTTGTTTTGGTTTGGCCTGGACAAATGTCAGGTGCCCACCAAAACCACTCTATCACTCCCCCTCTTCAGCTGGACCAGGGAAAGGAAATATGATGACAGGCTTGAGTGTCAAGATAAGGACAGGGAGAGATCACTTACTAATTACTGTCATGGGTAAAACAGACTGAACTTGGGGAGAAAAGGGAGTTTAATTCATCATCAGTCAAATCAGAGTAGGATACTGAGAACTAAAATTAGTTCTTAAAACACCTTCCCCCCACCCCTCCTTTCTTCCCGGGCTCAACTTCATTCCCGTTTCTCTTCCTCCTCACCCTGTGAGGGGCGCAGGGGGACGGGGAATGGGGGTTATGGTCAGTTCATCACACATTGTCTCTGCCGCTCCTTCCTCCTCAGGGGGAGGACTCCTCACACTCTTGCCCTGCACCAGCGTGAGGTCTCTCTCACGGGAGACAGTTGTCCACAAACTTGTCCAACGTGAGTCCTTCCCATGGGCTGCAGCTCTTTACAAACTGCCCCAGGGTGGGTCGTTCCACGGGGTGCAGTCCTTCAGGAACAGGTTGCTCCAGCATGGGTCCTCCACGGGGTCACAAGCCCTGCCAGCAAACCTGCTCCAGCATGGACTCCTCTCTCTACGGGTCCACAGGTCCTGCCAGGAGCCTGCTCCAGCGCGGGCTCCCCACGGGGTCACAGCCTCCTTCGGGCATCCCCCTGCTCTGGCGTGGTGTCCCTTCCGTGGGCTACAGGTGGAGATCTGCTCCACTGTGGACCTTCATGGACTGCAGGGGGACAACCTGCCTCACCATGGTCTTCATCACAAGCTGCAGGGGAAGACTCTCTGCTCCAGCGTCTCCAGCACCTCCTCCCACCTCCTTCTCCAGTGACCTTGGAGTCTGCAGAGTTGTTTCTCTCACTTTGTCTCTCTCCTCTCTCTTCACTGCAGTTTCCCACAGTTTTTTTTCTTCTCCTTCTTAAATATGTTATCACAGAGGCACTACCACATTAGGTTGTGCAGAGAGGAACTTAGAAAAGCAAAAGCCCAGCTAGAACTCAGGCTGGCCACTGTTGTACGGGACAACAAAAATGTTCTTACAAATGCATCAAAAGAGGGCCAAGGAAAATCTCCATCCCTTATTGGATGAGGGGGGTAATATTGCCACCAAGGATGAGGAAAAGGCTGAGGTACTTAATGCCTTCTTCGCCTCAGTCTTTAGTAGTCAGACTGGTTATCCCCAGGGTAGTGACCCCCTAGTGCTGGAATATAGGGAAGCAGAGCAGAATAAACCTCCCATAATCCAGGAGGAAGCAGTTAATGATGAAGCAGTGTCACCTGGACACTCACAAGTCTGTGGGGCCAGATGGGATCGACCCAAGAGTGCTGAGGGAACTAGCGGAGGAGCCGGCCAAGCCACTCTCCATCATTTATCAGCAGTCCTGGCTAACAGGGGAGGTCCCAGATGAGTGGAGGATCGCCAGTGTAACACCCATCTACAAGAAGGGTGGAAGGAGGTTCCCAGGAACTATAGGCCTGTCAGCCTGACCTCAGTGCTGGGCAAGATTATGGAGGGATTCGTCCTGAGTGCGCTCACCAGGCATGTGAAGGACAACCAGGGCGTCAGGCCCACCCAGCATGGGCTCATGAAAGGCAGGTCCTGCTTGACCAACCTGAATCTCCTTCTATGACCAGGTGATGCGCCTAGTGGATGAGGGAAAGGCTGTGGATGTTGTCTGCCTGGACTTTAGCAAGGCGTTTGACATTGTTCCCTACAGCATCCTCCTGGAGAAACCAGCTGCCCATGGTTTGGATGGGTGTACGCTTCGCTGGATAAAGAACTGGCTTAATGGCTGAATGTAGAGAGTGGTGGTGAATGGAGTTAAATCCAGCTGGCGACCGGTCATGAGTGGTGTTCCCCAGGGCTCCGTTTTGGGTCCGGTCTTGTTTAACAACTTTATCAATGATCTGGATGAGGGGGTTGAGTGCTCCCTCAGTAAGTTTGCAGACGACACCAAGTTGGGTGCCACTGTCAATCTGCTCGAGGGTAGGAAGGCTCTGCAGAGGGATCTGGACAGGCTGGATCAATGGGCCGAGGCAAACTGTATGAGGTTCAACAAGGCCAAATGCTGGGTTCTGCACTTGGGTCACAGCAACCCCATGCAAAGCTGCAGGCTTGGGGAAGGGTGGCTGCAAAGTTGCCCAGCAGAAAAAGACCTTGGGGTGCTGCTTGACAGCCGGCTGAACATGAGCCAGCAGTGTGCCCAGGTGGCCAAGAAGACCAATGGCATCCTGGTTTGTACCAGGAATAGCGTGGCCAGCGGGAGTAGGGAGGTGATCGTACCCCTGTACTCGGCACTGGTGAGGCCGCACCTGGAGTACTGTGTTCAGTTTTGGGCCCCTCACTACAGGAAGGACATTGAGGTGCTGGAGCTTGTCCAGAGAAGGGCAACGAGGTTGGTGAGGGGTCTAGAGAGCAAGTCTTACAAGGAGCCGCTGAGGGAACTGGGGCTGTTTAGTCTGGAGAAGAGGAGGCTGAGGGGGGACCTTATTGCTCTCTACAACTACCTGAAAGGAGGTTGCAGTGAGGTGGGTGTTGGTCTTTGCTCTTAAGTAACTAGCGATAGGACAAGAGGCAATGGCCTCAAGTTGCATCAGGGGAGGTTTAGATTGGATATTAGGAAAAATTTCCTTACTGAAAGAGTGGTCAGGCATTGGAACAGGCTGCCCAGGGAGGTGGTGGAGCCACCATCCCTGGAGGTGTTTAAACAACGTGTAGATGTGGCACTTTGGGATATGGTTTAGTAGGCATGGTGGTATTTGGTTGTCAGTTGGACTTGACTTTTCCAACCTATGATTCTATGATTCTATGAAAGCAGGATAAATTCAGCAGATACACAGCATCAAGTGGTCAAAAACTTAAGTCTAATAACTGCTTGGATCTTCTCAGGAAACATCTTTTTCCTTATTTCAATATTCCTCTATTAATTTACTGCCCTTTCTCAGGACAATATTGGCTCAGATGTTCAAGTTCTCAATTGCTGCTCAAGCCCCAAATCCTTTATGGATCTGGCCCTTCAACCATACTGTTTAACCCAACAGATCTGGATCTGCTCTGCATAGAGACACAAAGCTAAAGTAAGTGATAATGTAACAATAATTGCACACTATGGTTCAAAATGCCATCATGCATTACATCAGATGTTTAATTATCCACTAAGCATTATTTTTCCCAGATTGAATACATTTAATAATTAAATGTATTTATAAATATTCTGCAAACATTTAGTCTTTCCAGAGACAGCTGAGGGGAGATGACAAGCCAGGAGCCTGGTCTGCAGCAAGGAAATAAGTTTATCAGTGGTGAAGTGGCTGCATGTAGAGTTGGGAATTTGGCTCTGCCAAACTGAACTGAAGAGGTATTTCAGCAGTACCAGGGCAGATCTGTCCCTGGGTCAGCGTTGTTGTTCCCTGTATGAATTTGGCTCACTGGATAATTTGATGCTGGATTTTGCAACATTGCGTGGGAGAGCTGCATTAAATAAAACACATGATGACTCCTGGTCTCTGACAATGCTTTAAATCAGCTATTTGGAATTCCCTGCACTGGACTGTTCTCAAGACTCCTACTTGTTTCTGTAATTATTTGATATATCCTCTCCTGCCCTTAGTGCAAACCTAATGTTTGTAACACACAGAGAAAAAAAATGCTATGTGCTTGCAGTACAGACTATAATTGGGCAAATGTCTTTTGGCAAACAACTTACTAGCTGAGGAATGCACGTTAAGGCTGCCAGTGCTGCTTGCAGTTTGGGGTTGGATGCCCAGACCAGTTCCGAAGGAAGCAGAAGTGAGGAAAAAAAAGTTAGAAATGCTGAGACAGTTCCTGGTGGCATTTCTGAAACACCATTTTGATTTTTCAGACTGGAATTCAAAATGTGATGACAGGAATACAGGGATTTATCAGCCATTTGTGACTCAGGTTTTGGAAAGCATCGCTGTTCCAAAGACAAGATGACTGCACTAAGGCCAAATTAAGCGACATGATGTAAGTCTTACAAGAATTTGGTACATTCATTCCACCCGCTCAGAAATCAGTGGCTGGATGAGGTCAGCACTTCACAGAAGCCCCACAGGGTGTTTCTTATGTGATTATTTCTGTGAATCTGCTCACATAGAAAAGGGAGAACCAGTACATCTAGTGGTGTGCCCTTTGCATTGTCATGTTTGGTTTTCCAGAGAAAAAACATCTGCTTTGTTTACCAATGACCCTGCAGCTTTCTCAGCCGACATCCCAGCCACTGCAGCACAGACAAAGTGTGGGACTGCCAAAGATAAGGGGCTATTCCATGGGTCACAGCACCTTACATCTGGGGTTGAAGAGGAAAATTCAGTAGCTGGGGGCTCTCATAGCCATACTGGCCAGAGACCAGCACAAGGAGGCCCACTGGCTGGCTCTGGTCAGCACACTGCAAAGTTTTGTTTCCCGGAGGTGCATCCGCCCTGTCCAGAGCAGGGTCCCGTCTGGATATGAATGAAAGGTTGCAAGGACCATCATGCTACGAAACTTCCATTATGTGACAAAACAACCAAGAGCTCTGCAGTGCCAGCACTGCCATGCTGTGGCAAACGAAGACACAGAGTTAAATCCTGTGACTACCTGAGACCATTGTATTTTTCGGGGAGTTTTTGTAAGAATATTTTCAGTGTCATCAGTAAGTGTTTCTCCTTAGGGTGGCTGCAGTTGAGTGATGGATTAATTGATGTCTTCTTTAGAGCTTGTACTTAAATTTCTGACCAGACCCTATTTTGGGGATCTATCGCTATCGCAGCTGATAAATAGATGTCACTATAGTCCTGGACGAATACTCTTAAAGTTATATTGCATTTAGTGGCAAAGACTCATCATGAAGAGGATTTGGAAATGTATTCTCTTCTGTTGCTTAAATATTGACTTGTTTCTGCCAGCAAGGCTGTTGTAACAACTTAGTAAGTTAAAGAAAAAAAATCATACTGCTGCTGTGAGAGCATCTACAGATGCTTCCCCACTGAGTCAGCTGGACTTGAGGCATACGCTAGGAGTGCCAAAACACCCAGGCTCTGGTCTAGCTCACTGCTCTTTGATATCTCCTGGCCAGAAAATGGTTGTTACATACACTGGAGCGAAACCATGTGTTTTTGATGTTGACTCACATCCTCTTAGGGATTGGCTATACTCACTGGCCTAATTTCCATTTCACCTTTTAACTGAACCAGGATCCTGGTCCAGAGTGACCTTGGCTTTCTCCATCCGCAGCTTCAAATCTTAATGGCCCTTGGAAAATAATTTTTCTTTTCCATGTGCGTGCAAATATTAGCGAGGATAAATTTTAAAGAAAGCCAGTACTAGAATCAAAACTCCCATATGTTGTGTTGCATGCTGCATCTGGAGTTTTAGGTACATTTTGGAGTTTCTAGGAGATTTGTGGTTTAGACGACTTTGACAGTGCTTGACAGGAGTCATGTGGAACATGGCTTTCTAATCAAGATGTTTAAACACATCTGTGCAATGGGATCCAGCTTGCTTCATTTTTAAAAAAAATTTTTGGCTGTATGTCAGCATGTCAGATATCTTTCCACCAGTTTTTTTACTTTCCACTCTTCTTCCTTCCAGCAAGGTCTGAGATCAACCTAGGGCTGCCCACAGCCCCCTAGTATATTGGGAGAGTGCAGCTGCCTGGATGACCATGCAAGGTGACTTTCTCTTTCCGATCCTAGAACTGCTCTGTCCTGGAACTGGAATGGATGTTGCAATCCTCCAAAAAGGTATTAGTGCCACCACCAGAGGTAGCAGGACTTGAGTTTTCTCCTTGTCCTTTCCTAAGAAGACAGAAGACCACACCTCCCACTTCCAGAAGCATACTCAGTTCCCAATTGTAGGGTTTGCTGGATTGGATCCTTCACAGGCTCGTCTGCTAAACATAATTTTGCATGAAGTACATAAAATCTGAAAGCCTTAACCAAAAGACTGAAGACTCATTCCCATAAACTGTGTCTCTGGCAGACAGAAATGAATTTTTCTGTGCAAAGCAGAACAGCTTCATCCACAGATACTGAGAGACATCCTCCCCAGAAGAACCTGGCCATCGGGAGCAGCTGGTGAAACATGAGGGTTCATGTCACTCTGGGCAGAGAAGCAGCATGAGGCCAGATCTCCTCTCAGCATGAATAAAAGCTCTCCTCTGTGGGGTAAAAAAAGCTGAGGGAACCAGGGGACCATCTCTTCCAGCTCTATCTGTGTGAGGTAGAACTTCGTGGGCTCCCTCTGAGGATGCCACATAGACCAAGTCCCACTAGGAAGATACTTGGGGAAAATTTAGGCTATGGACCATGACAGGACTTAGCTATGAGGCAAGAGTGAGCTGCTTAGTTTGGCCACAGGTATGTTACAAGTGCCAACAGCGACAGGTATTGACGGTGTTAGTTTCCCAGGACCGAGTTTTGAACACAGGCACCTAACAGTGGAAGTTAGACACGGAAAACTTTCCACTAATTCAGGCCATTGGTTTCCATCAGTTCTTGCAGCAAACAACTTGGCCAACAGTGTGACCCCAGATTCCTTCCTTGGGGTCAATCCGAGCCTGCTCAGCATCAAGGACTGTGGGTGGACTAACAGCCACTCAAAAGCATGGATCCTTTTTTTAACCTATTCGCTGCTATCTGTTTGAAAACCACAATTTCCATCACACATGAAATTCTGTCACCTCCACATTTGTCTTCATATAGATTCAGAAGGACAACATCACATCTTGAGGTTTCTGTGACAAAGACCATCTCAGACCTCAGTGTATTTAATTTTAGTGAAGGGTATTTCTTTCTTCCTAATATAAATTACACTGAATATTAAATGAAACAAGTGAATATACCAAATCGTGTTTAGACACAATGAAATTAAATGAGCACCCCAGGTGAAATAATTACAGCCCGTCAACATGCATTGCTGAGAATATTCCCGCAGAACATTTCCATTTCAGAGAACCTGAATGGTTGAAGGAGATGTCACCAGAAAAGGCATTACACCTGCACCCCTGCACTTGGCTCTCCAAATCCTGGGCTGGGTCTCCAAGTTATTTTAATCCTATCCAAGTGCAAAAGGGAGCCACACATGGAAGCAATTAAAGTTAAAGGCCAGGGGAAGTTTTCAAGTGTGTTATTGTCTACTTGCAAGGACACAGGTGAAAACAAAAAAGGTTGGGGCTGAGGGATTTTCTTTTTTAAACAATCAAAGGTAATGTATCTGCTAGTGACGTTTTTGTCTAGCCACATACCTCCTGTTTGGCAAGAATCCTGTATCAGCACCCTATTAATGCAAAATCATGTTCTCCCATGCTCCTGTATCTGCAAAATGTCTTGCACTTGCATACACTAATGGTGGATCAAGTTCAAATTCCTGTGCATTCAGAATGAATGAAAAGCTGTAGCCAGCGCAGATTGCGAAGAAACCTGGGCTCAGACTGGGATGGGTGTTTGCCAGACTTTGTTACCATGAGCTTAGTAACACAGATCCACGAGCTTGATCTGCTTACAAGCAATACAGAAGCATAAGGAAGTGAAAAGATGCCATTCCTAGATGATTTTAAAATATGTTACCATCATCTTTAAGGGCACAAGAGCCACATGGAAGTGACAGCTCTAAACACTTAAATTTAATCTCAGTTGTCATTAAACATGCAGGTCTGGTAAAGACATAGCTGATCAATGTGCATACCTTTTGCTTCAGTTGTAAAACTGTCTGCTTTATTTGATGAAATTCCTTACAAGAGGCACAGCATGTCCCCGGTTTTGCCACATTTTCAGATTTCTCAGGAAGCCCAGCTGAAAGAAAGCAGTTTCCAATACAAATATAAAGATTCAAAGCAAAGAAATTCATAAAGTGGTTGCAAAAGCAACTTGACGGTCGTTACATTTCCCCAGACTCTGAAAAGAAGAGAGTATCTTGCCATTATTAACGCTTTGACTGTGAATTGCTGTGTAAGGCTGAGAAACTTTGCAGGGACAGCTCTGAGCTCATTTTTAAAGCAGCTGTTTCCAGTTAACAGTCTCCAAATAATTTCTTTTATTTAATACCTGAAAAAGGTTACACGCCTTCTTTTATCTTTGTGTGTAGAGTAGGCTAACCCTATAGACCTGAACTGATTTACAGTCCCCCAAAGGGGCAAATTTTCATACGCTATAAGTTACAGTAAAACCCCTCGCAATACGGTCATTTCTTTCACTTTGCACAACCTGCTCTTCATCATCACCGGTTATCCCTCCATGTGACGGAGTCAGCCTGACCAGAGATGGGGATTAAGATTAATGACAAGGATTTAAGTCCACACAAGAGAAAGGGTCACACCTGTTGATACTATGCATGAATGGGATCTTTTCAGGAATCCATTAAATGACTCAAACTGTAAGAGGTATCGCAAATGTTATTTTTTTATCTTTTTCCCATTCTCACACACAGTGAAACACTTCTGCATCACAAACAAACAAGCACTGTTTTAACAGATGTCCACTTAAAGAGAAATGTGGTTTCCAAAACACAGGGTGACACACATGGGCAAACTCTAGTTGAGCTTTTTTTTATTTGACATATAGTTGTTGAGAAGCATCAAGTGTGTTGAGGCCCTGCATTTGATGTATAGCCTTGTATGATGTTGCCTGCAAGCGTTAGTGAACACGTTTGCGCACTGACCATTCAGAGCATGTCCCATAATGAAAAACTCTGCAGATGCTCCTGGTTAAAGCCAAAATCTTCAAAAAAGATCAACTACAATGCGCTTAGCTATTGCATTATACTTCTTGCTTGGACACACACTTTAATGTCCTTCATCTTTTCAGAAATTTGTACTGATTTTGAAAACATCTGCAGCATTTTAAATAAAAATGGAACTTTCTAATACTAAAGATGTTATGTGGTATTGGACTTTAAATGTTTGCAGGGTGCAGTAAGGAACATTGCACACATCAGATGGTCATCTGTGGACCACCATTGCACAAATGTAGGAGAAACTGATTTTCAGTACATTTAGTCCATTGAACATAAGGCCATGTCAGGTATGCTTGCTTTTAGAAGACATTCCAGGAGTGCAGCAAAGGCTGGGATCTACCTGGCTGGGGAGCAGCTCTGTGGAAAGGGACCTGGGCGTCTTGGTGGACAACAAGCTCAACATGAGCGAACAGTGTGCTGCTGCAGCAAAGCAAGCCAACAGGATGCCGGGCTGCATCAACAAGGGCATCACCAGCAGAGATGAAGTCATTATCCCACTCTCCTCAGCGCTTGCCAGGCTACAGCTGGAATACTGTGTTCAGTTTTGGTCCTTGCTACATCAAAAAGATGCAGACAGGCTAGAGAGAGTCCAGAGAAGGACCACAAAGATGATCAAAGGACTGGGAAGCCTGCCGTATGAGGAAAGGCTGAGAGAATAGGGTTTGTTCAGCCTTGAGGAAAGAAGGCTTAGGGGAGACCTTATCACCATGTTCCAGTATTTAAAGGGTGGCTACAAAGAAGATGGAGACTCCTTTTTTACAAGGAGTCACATGGAAAAGATGAGGGGTATGGGTACAAGTTACTCCTAGGGAGATTCAGTTGGACACGAGGAAAATTTTTCACGAGAACAATTAGCCATTGGAACAATCTCCTGAAAGAAGTGATGGATTCCCCAACATTAGACACTTTTGAGATTTGCTGGACAGGGTGCTGGGCCGTCTTGTCTAGACCGTGCTTTTGCCAAGAAAGGCTGGAGCAGACGATCCTTGAGGTTCCTTCCAACCTGGTATTCTATGATTCTATGATTTGATGAAAAGTTTATTTCTCTTATTTCCTAACCAGGTAGGTGAGGGCTGCAAGGACAAGACGCTGGAATGACCAGCAGCAGTAAGACGTTGGTATTAGTGCTGAACAGAAGATTTGGAGGCAAAGGCTTGGGGGTTTTCCCCACTCATCAACTGCCTACTCTCACAGCTGCAGTTCTTTGACATTACAATAACCCACGATATTATTCTTTATTTTATTTAGCATTTTTATGGCAATAAGCACGCGGTTCTTCCCAGCGCTTTCCGATTGACAGAACAGCGTTTGGTAATACCTGAACAGCTTTCTATACAGAGTTCAGATGGCTCAAAGATTTAAGGCCAAAAGGTACCACTTGGGGTTTTCCAATGTACACTGCATAAAATATAACAGAATTTCACCAAATTGCAACACTACCTTCCAGAAGGACTCCAGCCTTTCTGTGAAGATACCTGAATACACGGCATCCACTTGTTTCCTTCCTCACTGTTGTATTTTTATTGCTAATAATTTTGCCTTTGACTTCTTCCAGACCATCTTTGCCTGTAAATCTTTCCCTGTCAGATCAAAGAATCTGCAACACACAGGGTTTTTTGCTCTTCACAAGGAACTGATATGCTGTAATCAGGATATTTCTTGATATTTCTATAAGGTAAGTTTTCTCTTGACTGCAAGTCAGTATTGTGGCTCCCTCATGGAGTTCTTCCTCCCTCTCCAATTTTTCAGCTTCCCTTAATAAAGTCAGTCTTTTGACATGTCCAGTTTTGGATGTGTGTAGGATTTACAGATGCACATATATAGAGCCATTAGAAAAAATGCCTTGTTTTTTTCAAACTCCAATAAAGTTTGGATTTGGTACTAGTCTTAACCAAGATTTCTTTTAATAGGTATCTTACCAAATGTGTTCCCTCATAACATGCACACATTGCATTAAGAAATGTTGCTGAAAGCAACATACAGTCATAGGGAGAAACTGCCAGAGCCTCTGCTGTTTGAAACCTAATGCAATCTCACTACAATCAGTGCAATTACATGCAGATTGAGAAGTGGTCAATTTGGCCTCATGTTTCATTACAAAATCCAGTTTATCTTCCAGAAGGATGTAGTACACAAGGCTGTCAATTTTAGATAAAACAGAGCTGTAACAATCCATGGAGATTAATGCAGGGGGGGTCAGCTAATGTTTGGGAAATATCATACCAGTGAGATTTCTGCAAATCCAGTTGGACTGACTTGTTGGAGGGAGAAGTCCAACAGCGTCACATATGCAAGTATGAGCTGTGTCCCAGGAGAGAGGTGGAATCCTCCTAGCTCATTCCAGAAAGAGGTGATGATTTGCCTGGGGAAGGAGTCATCCATCAAACATTTGCTCTACCCCCATCTGATCCTGTATCAGGACAAACTGCGCATAAAGCCAGAATAAAGCATGGATAAAGCCAGCAGCCACCTAGAACAGGCCAGAGGGGGCAGGAAGCAATTAGATGGACCACCTAAGCATGGTGTGGATATGAAGGTCACCTACCAGGGTCAGTTTGGCCAGCACTGAGCAAGGCACTTACATAGCCTGCTTCCATTGCACAGACCTACAGCAGGAGACTAAAATGATTTCGGAAAAGGCTTAAACCAGACCCATTTTATGAAGGCTTCCCGAGCACGAAGTCTAGCTGATGTGTGACATTGCTTCCCTGACAGGGGTCCTTTCATCTCGGCGAGACACCGGGGAGCTCCACAGCGCCTGCTGATAAGAGATCTGCTCGGTGGAGCAATGTGTTTTCTTTGCATATGCTCGGAGACTCTGACTTGCTGATGCTGGAAGAGCAGGAGATGCTGGCGGTGGTGAGCTCTGCAGGGAGCTGTGCTGCGGGCGGTCTTTGCATGGAGACTGTTGAGTTGATCATCTGTGTTGTATTATCTGAGCTCAGCCTGCTGAGATAGTTTCATTTGCCTGCTTCTGCACGTGTTGCTGTATTGTCTCCGTCAAATGCAACATGCCTGTGTATGCGGGAAAAATGCTCCCTATTCTTGTGCCCCACTCACAAACCCAAAGCGCTCAGTCAAGCCCACTTACAGAGCCAAGAAAGTGCCTGGATTGCAGCCCTCAGACATGGTACGATGAAAACGTGAATAATGATCCCCCAGGAAACAAGCAACATGGTTAAAGCTGGAGAGGGACACATGTGTTCTCCTATCTCTCACACTGAATTTTAAAATCGAATTTCAGTGTTCCAGCTACCATGAAACGCGAATCATCTGTTTGTCAGGAGGCCATTGCGGCGCGGACGCGGTGCTCCCCGGGGCGGTGCAGGGCTGGGGCTGACCGCGGGGTGGTGCGTCGCGACAGCCCCTTCCTCGCGGACCCGAAAACACGGATTTTCCCTGGGATGAGTGACGGACACAAGCCCTGTGAAGCAGCGACGGCCAACTCCTCTTTCGTCTGCACTTAGTAGCACTGACTTGGAGCACAGCAGTGTAACAGAGCACAAAGTGTCTTTCCCTGCTTCACATAGCTGATGTGGGAAATGTTTTGAGAGACGGTGGGTATTTAATTCCAGATTAACTACCAGAACTGACATTTTTATGTGCTGTGTACATTCAGTGCAAAATTGGTGTTTTTCAAATATTAGAATAATTTCTACAGCCTTGAATATTTTGAATGGCTGGTTATTCTGAATGCTTTGGGCATTACCCTGTCAGGAAATTTGCACTAGCCAGAGGAAAAGTTAACTAAAAACTATTTGCAAGGGGATTATATAGGTTATACTTCTTTCCTTTATGATTTCTACATACTTATAAGATTTAAAACTACAAGGAACAATTAAGGTTAATAGAGTGGCTCCAGTTATGTGTTTTCAGACAAAAATAAAAATTATAAATTGTTATGGCCATCTAGCGGAATTTGGAGCACCCAGTGATATATGTGTTCTGGCATTAATTGATGAACCTATGGTAAGTCACCATTCTTCAAAAGAGTTTTTGTTGTTTTTTTTTTCCCAGAGCACAAGTTACTCTCTTCCTCCTTTCTTTTTAAATTGTCGTATCAGTATTTAAGCTGCAGTACTCTAAATGCTGTAATTTAATAACTGGGATGAGGTCAAAACCTTTAAAATCATTTATACACAGCACATATACACATCTTGAAACCAACAGTGAAAAGCAAAAACAAGCCCTCACTTTTACCCCTTTCCCATCACATATTAATTTCATAAAAAAAAGAAAAAAATCTGAATGCAGTCACGAGACACACAAGCTAATTGCAGACCAGCAGAATTCAGTGTTACTCAACATAACTTAGCAACTGATTTAAGCAGTGCTTGAAAGATGTGTGGAATTCCCAGGCACACCTTTTCTGAGCCTCTGAGTGCCCAGAGGCACTAAACCACGCAACCCAGGGCCATTTGCTCATCTCAGATGTCAGCATGTAAATACAAATTAAACTCACTGAAATTAATTTAATTAACAGATGAAATTAATGAAGGCTTATAAAGGTGAGCATATGGCAATTTTTTTTCCCTATGTCTCCTGAGCTCTGGGCTGCAAACTAGGTATAATCCGGGTATATGGGATCAAAAATACAGGAGCAAATATCCCAAAATATGGGAGCAAAATACAGTTTTTAGCAGTTGGATCAAGGAGAAATAGTCTAACGGAAGCTATAATGGCAAGCTTAACCGATCAGCCACTCCGCCTCTCCAGGGGAAGATGCTTTCCACATCCTTCAGTGTAGTTGTGCTCTTTCTTTATAGATGTAACTACTGATTTACTGCTCTGTGTGTGCAGCTCATAAGTCGGGGAGGAGGAGGACAGTGGGTGGCAGGACTGTTCCACAGGCACTCAGGTGCCCAGTGAACAACCTGGGGTCTCCAGGGGCATCACCTACATCCGAGCCGCAGACCCCCAGCTCCAAGTGTAGCATAGGGAGCAGTTCCTCTTTACAAGAGATCAACCTTTCAGACAGCACTTTGTCCCAGGACCTTCACCCGTCACTAGCATATACCTTTATCTGCTTTGGTGCATGTCTTGCCGTCCTCCTCCCTGGTATAGCCTTCGTGACACTCGCACCTGTAGCTGCCCATGGTGTTGACACAGATCTGAGAGCACAGCGTCCCATTGCTCGCGGCACACTCGTCAATATCTGGAGAGGAGCAAGAGCCGAAAATGTCCGAAAGTGGGAGGTTTCCGACCTCAAATACAATAAAAGACTTCCTTTAAAAGTATCAAGAGGTTCTGTGGTTACATCAATGAGTAATTGCAGCACTGCTGGTGCTTTGGGCTGGAGCTCTGTGCAAACTGCACTATTATTATTAACACACCTGGCATTTTATCGGTGAATACCGCATGACTGTTTCTTTGCATTGAAAAGCTTCCAAGCAAAGCTTGATCCTGTACATCTCAGCTCCCTGGCATAGCAAACCATGCAGGGCAGGACTATTGAATCAGGGGGGACAAGGACCACATATAAGTGGTCAGTCCTGAATTAGATGCTGGCCATCTGCATCAAAACCCAAGGATTTATTTTCATAGTCAGGCGTGGTTTTAGTGCTTTGAGGGTTACTGTTAGAATCATGTCCCTCGTCTCAGGCCAAAACCCCAGATATGACTCAAAACCTGCAGGAGGAATTAATAAAGGGAAAATTACATCAGCTCAAGACTTCAAAGTGTTTGGGTTCATATGTCTTGTTTGAGGTACTACCTCCTAATAATTTCAGGGGATTTAGATCTCTTAGTTCTGGGAACCAATCCTTCACATAATTAAAACCCATGTTTATTCTGTAATAGTAAAGAGAATAAGCAAGGTTCCAGATCCAAGCTGACTCCTAAAAGACCTGAGGGAGCAGGATACATCATTAACCAGAGACGAGCTCAACATGCACTTCTACCCACCCAGGCAGTAAGGCTTCTCTCTGTTCCTGTGCCTCTCCCGATCATAGCGATACCCAGGGTAGCAAGTGCACAAGACTCGCCCAAAGTTATCAGTGCACTGCTGTTCACAAGGAGCTTCGGCACAGACATCATAGTCTAGGGAGAAAAAAATGTGATTAGGAGAATACCAGTGGCAGTGGCTGGATAATACTATGACAGGAAATATTTCACCTCTCTGCTAAGTAATAAAATCAAGTTACATTTTTTTTTGAGGATTGAAGAAACCTAGAAATAAAACTTTCATGAGACATAAGCAAGCAGTTGTAGTAAAATTGTAGTTGCTAATTACATCTCTACAGTAGTTAGACTATTTCTTAAAGTTGGATTTTAAGCAAGGGGCACTTTTCCTGTGTGCAGAACTTAAAAATTCTTCTCACAGAAATATTAAATTACCTAAAAGCTTTTTGCTGTTTTCTTCCACAAATTTTTAAGTGCTCATAGCAACAGTTCCCTTGCAAAATGCCGTGAAACACTCGGAGGCTAACTGCCAAATCTGTGCAGAAATTGTATCATAAAGAAAAAGTTAATTAAAATCACACAATAATTGTTCAAAGCCAGATACAACCCTTCTAGCAAAGAACACATTGTTACAAAGCCATCATCACTCTTAATAATAGCAATGTGAAGATTAGGGTATGGTAAGTTGCTGGCCAGGCTTGTCAGTGAAATCCCAGCAGACTGTCTGAAGTTCCTGTTTGAAACCCGAAGGAGGGTGAATCTGTTTCTGATCTCGCTGCTAGGTAGCAGCAGAGCTGCCGTCCCAGGAATGGACACTGGAGCGAAACAGGGTCTGACCCCATACCTGCCCCCGGCACCGAGCTGGTGGAAGGGTGGGGGGAGATGGGCAGCCCCCGGCCGTGGGTGCAAGGGCCTTGCAGCCCCATGGGGAACATTTGCCAGGAGAAGAAAGGAGCTGAAGCAGCATCTAGTCTCAAAACCAGCTCAGGCAAACTCTGCTGGAGGTCGGGTTTTGCGCCAAAGCAAGTGGCAGTTTCTGTGATCGTTTCAGAGGGGCACCATCCAGCACACAGCATCCATGTGGTTGTCACTGTGACCCCCCAGTGACTGGATACTGGCGGGCCACAGCAGAAATATCCCGTCCCTGCTCCAGACCAAATACATCTAAACGAAAACTAAGTGTTTCTACCGAGTTCCCAGCAATGCACTGTGTTTCCATATATACAGTATAAAATAAATAAAACCCAAACTCGTTATTGACTCATACTAATGACTATCAGACATCTCTGGGTATGGTGATTTTTCCAAACAATTAAAATGAACTAATAGATGGCAAAGCAAGCGAAACCACATTTGCTGTACAAAGTATACAGAGCACATGTGTAGCACTGGGGGTAAAACTGACAGTGTGCCAAGGTACAGAAAAGCACCAAATGAGACTTAACAAGCTGCTGTATGTCACACCAGAGCCCCTGAGACCAAAATACACTATTGTAATGGTGCCCAGCATTTCCTCCCTTGTGCTTGTCACCTTTTGAATAGCAGGCCTCTTTTCTTTCCTTCTTACTTCACAACTGTGTTGATTTTTAACTCCTGAAGTCTGCCCGCAGTGCTGCAGCAGTGAATGGCAGTGGCAGGGACCCCCAGCAGTAACCAGGGCTGGACAGTGCAGAGCCTTGCACAACCGTGGAAGAAAAACATGGCCCTTGCTTTCAAACATGGTCAGCCTCGGGGCTAGTTTGGGCTTTTTAGGTGGGGCTGTAAACTCCTGTTACATTTGGCACTACTAAATAGTCCCAAATATAAAGCATTAGTGGTGTTTTTCCTGGGCACGGTTGCAATTGTCTTTTCCGCTGAAATAAAATCAGATGGAGAGCAGGCTAGTATGCCCAGCACTGAGATGAACATGCCTGCTCCTCAGCCAGCATGCCCATGCAGATGCTGGATTTGGCCTGTGCCATGTTCAGCCTACTCAGAGCAGAGGCAAAACAAACTGTCCTCCCTGTGCTTCCACAAATAGATGTGCCCTAATCATCACAATCAAGGATCTGCTATGCATGAGCCTTTCCTAATAGACATTCATCTGACCTGTACCTAGAAATCCCTGAGGGATGGAGTTGCCCCACTGTGCAGCCTATTCCCAAGATCAAATAACCTTGCAGACTGAAAGCTTTTTATTCACATCTAATCCAAACTCCCCTTGTAGCCATTTAAGCCCATTATTTTTTTCTTCTTCTTCTTGGACATGAAGAACAGTTTATTTTCCCCCGTGCAGCAAGTTTTCACATACCTAAAAACCGTTATCACGTCTCTCCTCAGCCTCGTTTTCTCTAGACTAAACAATGCCTGTTCTTTTTAATCATCTCTCTTTTGCCATATTTCATGTAACTAGTCTTTAAGTATGGTTTTCACATCCACCCTAGCAGAGCTCCATCAAGACCATTGCTTCGTTTACTTTCATACAAAGCTAGGGAATGGTCCAGGAGGTAAAAATCTCCCTGCTGTGTTCCCACACAGTGAACCCAAACCACACAATGGCTGTGGGCAGGTCCCACAACATAGAGCTGTGCGTCCCCAGGGCTTTGGTCCCAGATAGCATGGATTCCCTCAGGAACAGTCCTCACAGCTGGGATGAAAATGGCCAAAGCTGCTGCACCACCTCCGTGTGCTCTACAGAACCAAGGATGCACACGCCCTCCCATGTTCATGCCCCTTGACTGCCAGCCCAGCCCAAGAAATGTACTTTGAGGATGACTCCAAGCCACATGGTGAGGATCAGGCTGTTCAAGACTTTAATAAAATACAAAAAGCCGAAGAATAACAAATGTCTCTACGTATATTTCAATGAACTCAGGAATGACAACACAGCATGGAAAACTGTAGCAAGGAAATTTCTGAAATAGCATTAGTGAGGAAAGAGCAGATCTATTAGTGTTTGCCTATCATAGAGTATTTTGCTTTGAATTTATCCACAGCCAAGAAAATCAAGTACAAAACCTGTGGCAGGGAGGACGCTATCCAAAAAAAGCTGTTTCAGACTACATCTATCCCTGCTTTACTCTTGGTAACACCATGAGACAGGACCTGGTTGGATCTGTGTGTCTCCAAAGCAAAGAAGGAGATCTTTCAGGAGAAAAGGGTGAGGAGCTCTTTTATGGCCTGCTTCGCTGGTCAGGTGGAGCAGGAAGAGATGTTACAGGGGGAATCTGACACACAGAGCAAACTCCTCTCCCTGTTTCCTGAGGATCATTACTCCCTGCTCCCGCAGCTGAAACCCAGAGCAAGAAGGTGAGTCCAAAGCAAATGAAATGCAGAACCTGGGGCCGTGGACCCATACTGGACTGCACTGATTTCTGTTGCTTTTCAAGGGCAGATGAGAAATAATGGGACAGAAACCAAAGATAGACACAGGCAAAGACACAACCCTTTGGGAAAGAGCCTGTTTAAATTACAGCTGTCCAAGTAGGAGATCGGTGTCTTCCCAAGGCAGCTGTAAGAGGGTCGACAAGGGAGGGTCTATCCCTCTCCTAACTCTCCATCTTGCAGCGACTGCTAAATCATGCGGAAGACAAGGCTTGAACTACTTCTCACGGCTTTGACTTGCAGTACTGGATTAAAAGGTGCAGATGTGCTCTAATAAGCTCACATCTGTAATGTATTTATGTGTCTGTGTTGAGATATGCATTTCATACAGCTACTATGTCAAGACTATGCCAAAACAATGTGTGAATAGCCAAGTGATGTCTTGTAACAGAGTAAGTGAAATGAATGCTTCACTGAATCATGTTTCTCATCCCTATACCAATGGCCCAAGATCGTCTCAGATGTTACAGCAATTGCCGTGGCTTCTGAAGTTCAAGGCAAAATACAGATCGAACTGAAAAAGGGGGAATGGAGATAAAAAGGGAGAGAAGCTACAGCCAGCAGAGAAATTCAATTAGTGGCAGAAACTCTCAGGTTACAGAGATGCAGTTAACAGGCAGGATTAAGTGAAGTCAGTGGGTACACAATAAAAGCTGCTTTCATAATCACCTAGAACCTCAAGAGATGAAAATTAGAAGCATGACATAATTTATTGCCATGGTTCTAATTTTATTTTTCTCCTATTACTTCTCCTGCAGTATCCATTATATTCAGTGAATAACCAGCATATAGAATTGTTACAATCCACACAAAAGCTGGAGGCCAAACTATAGAGTCCTGGCTTCTCTCTACCCTGAAAGGATCCAGGACTTCTGCCCCCTTCATACACAACGGCCTTGTACAACACAGCACAACCGCCTCCTCCGAGTGTCCGTCTCACACTGGAGCTGTCACCTCTTGCCACACACACTGAGACAAAACTCACTGCAAAACCACGGAGGAGGAACTCCTTGTGAGCATCGATTTCACCCAAACCCTACCCAGCTCCCTGGGGGCTCGGGCTGGCACTGTGAGCCATTTCTTCACAAGGAAGCAGCAAATGCACAATTCTTGTTTTGAGAAGATGTAGGGGGTTTTTTTTCTTTTTTTTTTTTCCTTTTTTGCAACCCGTGGTCTAGTGTTTCCAGCCAGCAGCAAAGAAGACACAAATTAAACAAAAAGCAGCAGGATCACAGACTGTGTTATAATCCCTGTTGGCTGGAGACTGTAAGTCAAAAACCATCTGACTCTCTCCAGTACGTTAATTTGTCTCTTTTCTTTTCAAAACACCCCTATCCCAAACTGGGAAAAATCTCAGGTCAAATAGAGGCTTTCCATATGTCATCAAGCAGAAGGGTATGTTCCTGTAACGAACTTTTTAACCTGCTTTTTGGAGCAAACAAGGTTTATTAGCTTGTCGTCTCTGGCCATTTGCTTTTGCCTGACAGTTCCTCTTCTCCTATAACTTCAGAGCCAATTTCATCCGAATCGCAGAAAGCGGTGGCAGCAACTGAAGCAGTTACCTTGCTACTGCTCACGTGAAGCCTTTGGCTGGGTAGACCCAGAAGAGGCCTCCCCCTAGGTTAAAGTAGGCAGAGCTCAGTCTTTTCTTAAACAAGATCTCTAAGCAGCAGCCTCTGAGCATTAGGACCCTGGTACTGCCTTTGTAAAGCGTACAGGCAGGTCCCCCCTGCCAGGAGAGAACCGGTCCGTTTTCACTACTGCATGCACTACCCTGAGTAATTCCCTGTGTCTCTCTGCCCCTGGTGACAAGGAAGCTGTGCCCACGACCAGGAGAGGCGGTGGAAGAGGGATGCCAATTAGCGATGCTCTCTCCTCGCTGATGTCTTCGGGCAACAGGTAACTAATGGCAGGACTAACTCACCTAGTCACCCACCCTCTGTGCAATTACAAGCCAAACTGGCTGTGCCAGATGCAAGGGGTATGTGGTGAAAGCCATCAGCCAGGAAGGGTGTGCTCCTGGATGCACAGAGGGCTCCTGTGTACCCAGTCAAGAGCTGAATGCATCCCTCTGTTTGCAGTAGGTCATGGTACATGATCTGTGCACCTATGTGTACTTAGGGGAGGATCAAGGCTTGGTATGCTAAGTGAAGCTTTTGGAAAATGCTGGTCTTTTTGTTTTCCCAATAATTTCTTGGAAACAGTTCCTCCCACTGAGACATGAGATAGATACAGCTGAGCCTGTGGTCCTATCAGGATGCTCTTCCAAACCGGCAGTGCAGAGAACAGGGCAAACAGGCAAGGACAAAAGCACAGTGACAAGAGGGGTAAGAACAGTGAAATCACATACCTTCAGGGATGCACTGTCCAAGAACAAACTTATAACCCTTACAGCATTTTTTCCTGAAAAACAATAAAATAAATAATGAATAAATAAATATATTCTCTAAAGGTTGGTGCTGCCTTTAAAAACAGTCATCGGTAGATGATGGATGTGATTAATCAAACGAGAGTCAGATCCTGAGCTTTGCAGTTGGAGGTATCTCAGCATTAAAGAGCGCAAGACGGGAAACCCACCACTCAGTCCATGTGGCACTTCAGATGACAGCATGGCCAGCTGCCTGAGGAGCCTGGGGCTGGGTACCCCAATACTGACCCCTTCAACATCCCAAGTCATTTCTGAAAACCCTGCTCCCTTGTGTTGAAAGGATGTAGCACACCTTGGTGCTGTCCATATACACAACTCCAGTCATCTTTCATGATACAGTGAAGGGTGTTTTCAAACATCCGTCATTACAATGTAAACTTGCAGAAAGGGCTAAGTCTCAGTGAGGAGTACACACAAGATAAATGTTATCAGTCATTTCTCATCTTTTAATAAACCTGGAAGGTGATAAGTGAAATGTATGGGGTATTTCAGCTAGGGAGAGTATCATATACAGGCAGGAGGACAAAACCGCAGTGAATAGTCAATACGATCAGATACTTTTTATGTGCCTATGATACGAACAAAGTCTGAGTGTTGAGAAATTAATGTTTCTTACACACTGGCCTGTAAGAATATTTAGCCACTCAGCTAAACCTGCCTGTTTGCTTTCTAGGGAGCAACTCACAGCAAGTCTCCAGGACTCCTAGCAGCACTTAGGAGCCTTTACAAATGGCTGTGTCCCTTATCACCCTCAGAGCTACTTGGTGCAGGTGCCTGGTGACCTTCAAAGAGTCCCGGGGTGGTGGCTACCAGGACTGCTGCAAGAGAAGCAAACTGCTGTTCAGCGCACTCTTTTACCAAGTCTGCATGAGTTTGAGGGGAAAAAAACCCTGCACTCTACAAATTCACAGTTTTTCATGCCCTATGGAGATGCTGAAATATCTGCAAAACTGGGAAAACATCCATTTGGTCTTATCCTTCAATTCAATAACTGATGCAGAAGAGCGCTAAAGCCGTGGCAGTCAATGAAACAACACTCCCTTAGACAACACATAGCCATCACAAATCATCATTATGTTCAATTTAAATCAACTATCAGTTGCAACTGACCACTTAAAACAAACAATGCATTACTCCATACTATGTAAAAACAAGCTTTGGCTCCATATTTTACCCTGTTCCAAAGATTAGCTGGAATATAAATTATGCTTAATGAAGGCTGAACATCTGAAGAGGAAGCCTTTCTTTGTTATGCAAACAGTGGTCCCTCATTAGACTTTTCTCCAAACACTGCTTCGAAGTCTTATCTGCAAGACAAACAAATGCAGGAGGAATGAGTTCAAAGGTGCATCGGGGAGGCTGTTCATGTGCTGCAAGCCATGCTGATGGCTTTCCAAGTGCACATTCATCTCCTCCTGCCTGCGGAGGCAGGGAGGCTGATAAAGGCTTGCTTGTAGCTGATCTTCAGAGGAAGACACAGCCCGGCTTGAGAGAGATGCGAAAGGAGAGGAGGGCATCCCTGCTATGAGATGCTGACCTGTGGGGTTGTGCCAGCCAGAACTAACCAGAAAGGGGGAGCAGCAGCTTTCATCATTTCTACCCTTCTCCCTGGAAATTCCCACCTGATTTTCAGGCTAAGGACCCTTAGGACTCCCACCCTTGGAGTGGCTTGTGGCCACAGATGCAGACCTCAGTCAGCACAGCCTGCTCCTGGGTAAGGCCTCGACTGCTGGGAACCGTGCAGGAGCTGCCTCTCTCCTCTCATCTTGGCCAGAGACAGCTTTTGGATGGACCTGCTGACAACTTTCTTGCCGAAACTGTGGTTTTCTCTGCCTTTCTGGATTCTCCTGATAGCCAAACCGCTTGCCCTGATCAACCCCCTCTCCCACAGACACACACTGTGAACCCACAACACACTGAATTACAGCCATTAAATACTGCCCTGGCACCCTGAAGCTAGCACAGCCTTGCGTAGCCTCGCTGGAGGTTGCTCTAGTTGAAGCAACTGGAAAATCGTGGTGCCCTGGCAGATATCCAAGACCCTGCTGAAATCCATCTCTTCAATGACTTCTTGCAGCAATGAGTTCCACAGGAGGATGAGATACTTTTGAGAAATCATTTCCTTGTTTTCAGTCTCCCTTTCAATTTTTCTTGAATTTTCCCAGGGTTTACTGGTAAGGAGATTTGGAAATATCTTCTCTAAATACCTGAAGATTCTTCCACATCATGAAAGCTCTAAATCACACCTAAAGAAGTGGACTAGACAAGGGATGCCCTGCTTTCAGGATCACACTCCAGAAAACAATTCCTCCTGACAACTGGTTCCTAATTCAAGATTACACATCCCTTAGTGCAGCCCATAGTCAACAGCAAGCTTCAGCCATCAGCATGATTTTGCCAGGGAAACTGCTACTTTAGAGTTAACGCACGGGAAATACAATATGACAGTACTCGTTTCTCTGAACATTACATTGCAACCCTGGGATTCCTGAATGCGTTAGCTTTTTACATTCTTAAAGAGAAATCTGTCAAAATGATGGACACATGAGTTGATCATTAGCAAAGGCATTTTAATAGCAATACTCATTTTCAGACATCCAGCTCCAGGTTGACATGTCTAATCAACGTTGCACAGCAGCGATCTCGTTATACATAATGAGAGGTAAGAGGGGGTCCACACTGATAATTTTATCTGCTGAATAACTTTCAGCAAGGCGGTTGCTATGCAGCTCTACATGTGAGCATGCATCAAACACAAACTAATACACGGCTGTGAAAGAAGCTCAACCACTAAAATCTGGATCTATGGGGAAATTAAGTTGATTGGTTAATTTTAAATCTGGTTTCCAAAAGGAGAAACTTCTGGCAGACTTATCTGTTGCAGCTTTAATGGGGTGCTTCACCTATTAAAAATATAGCAACTTCTGATTCTCATGCAATCTTCACTCAGGAACATGCACAAGCCCAGAATCGCAGAAGGTTCTGGGCATCATGATTTTGATCATTGCAATGTCTAGCTTTTGTGTTGCCTGTAAGAATATCCGTAGCAACAGGGACTCTCTCAAAGTAAAGTAATCCTTTTTTCCTGCTGTAGGAGAAGCAGGAAGATGTTGAGCAACTCCTCTCTGCTCTGGAGGTTGAGGTGCTCCTGCATCACCAAATGTCAGAAGATGGGATTAGGCAAACAGCGGATCTGCCTTCTTTGCAGGCTTCTGTGGCCCATCACCTTGCAGACTGAGAAGGGAGCTGAGGTTTCTAGGAGCACCCCAATGTCCCATCACCCACAGGTCCCCTCTGTGCCCAATACATAGCAGTGCACCAGCACCCCCTGCTCCATCTTGCAGAGCGGTAGCTGTTTGATAGCATCGCCCCAGACAGGCAGGACGAAAGGCAAGATGCAAGGAATGTGGCTTAATTAAGCCACCACTTTATTAAGTTAGCTTATCTGGTAGCTATCAGCAGTAACTCATCCAGTGTAGACCATGTTTTTTTCCCGTAATTGCTTCCACCTGGTGCAGGGCTGCAGTCACCCCCAGCCCACCTCCTGCTCTGCACCGGGACACCGCGGCTGGCGGCGGTGCCGGCGAGACCGGGTATGCTGAACCGAGAAAATACTTCTGCGGGAGAGAGAGGGGAGTGATTCGGCATCCTACAGCAGCTGAAACGCATTGGAAATGCAAACAATAACAGGGTAAACATTTAAAGTGAGAATTAACCTGTATTTGTCTGCCGTAACACAGCACCAACTCTGGATGTGACGATGGCTGGGTCGGAGCCGCATGATGTGTTACTGAGGTTCTGATTAACTTCAGCAAAGAGGCAACTCTGAAACTCCGTCATGACAATGGTGTTGAAAAAGATACTTGTTGGCCATTCAATGATTAAAAAAAGGGAAGGCAAAGGAGAAATGTGAAAGGAAGGCAAAAAGAGGAGTTTCATACTGGTTTCAGAGGAACATAATATGTTAAGGAAACTCTTGATAAAAATGTCAAAAGTAGAAACAGAAGAGTCCACTCTAGGAAATATTTGCCTCCTAGGAGCAAAGCAGACAGAGAAATCCCTACGCCACGTCAGAAAGTGAGTTCTTAGGATAAAGTATTACCCTTGCTTTATCCCTACAATGCTGGGGTTCAGACAGACAGACAGCCTCCAGGATGGCTCCACCCAGACAGAGGTAATTCCAGCAGAGGCGCTTTGCCTCCCATTCATCCGGGCTGGAAGCACACAAGTGGACAGTTTCTGTAGCTCAGCTGATGCCTGAGATCGCTTCACTGGAAGATGCAGCAGCTCCCTAGGTGGTCAGGCAGGTCAAATCCCTCCTCTCTGAAACATTATTTCTGACCCATGAACATCAGATCAGACACAGTTTAGGGGGTACAAGAGCTTCTTAACATTTTATGTAGGTTTAGATATATCAACACTGTTCTCCCAGGTTGGTACTGGTAGAAAGCAATGATAATACAGTTGAGCAAATGTATTCAATAAAAAAAAAAATTTCCTATTGGGAAAAGTTAGAAAAAAAAATTTTTAATGAGATCTTTTCAAACAACGTCATAACATGAACTCAAAAGATACACTGTGCTGTATCTTGAAGACCTGAGTCAGCAAAGGCCATGGCACGGCTGTGTTTAATTGCACAAAGGGGTCTTTGTTAGACTGGTTCCTTATTGTGCCTGCCCAGTGTTTCTTTTTGATCACCCTGACTTTGAGAAATACACAGTGCAGCAAAAATGCAAATATAAAATACAGCAATTAACTTACAAAAAATAATGAGACAGCTATAAAAGCAAGCCAACAAGGTACATTAAAATAACCCTTGTTTTTATCATATTCTGTCTAAAATCCAAACGAGGGACAGGTCTGTCTGCCAAAGCATGCACAGACAAAGCCCATCTGCAGCACAAGTGTATTCAGGAAGCAGCTCAGTAGCTGCGCACAGTTTTGCTGTAATTCACATGGAGACAAGATTTATGGCAACATGGTGTTTAAACTGAAGCAATGCACTTTATTTTTGTTTGCCTTTCCGTGGGATACATACCTAAATCTTGAGTAACAGAGGATGGCCTCCCTACAGACACTTGCTCAGCATGCACTTTGCCATGATTTCCAGACTTAGTCCTTTTTCACAGTTACGTTAAGAGATAATTTATGTTCGCATTTGGGTGTAATGCAAGGTCCAAGGCCAGCCCTTCCAGTCACGATCCCAGCTGAGAGGGAATAACAGAAGGTACGGTACGTGTCTTTCACTGCCTAGGAAATGCTGCTGCACTGACGTCTGTAGTATGTACATGTGCACTTCTTTATTTCTCTTATCTGACTAAATAAAGCAGGATTTGCCCCAACAACCACAGAGAGACATCCTTCACCAGCAAAGCTGGAACTCAGACTTCTGACAGCAAATCAATGCAAGTTATTAATTGATTTTTCTGAAAGTCAGATTTTCAGTGATTAACACGTTGCCTGAGTCTAAGCCATGTTTCCCGTCAGCTACTTAAGTCAAATAAATTTACCCACATATAATAGTTTTCTTTTTCTCAGAAAAAAAGTGCCCCACTATCTGCACTTTTGCTTAGCTCTAGTTATTAAGACAGATACCAGAAATGACATCCCAATCCAGTTATTGCTAATGGAAAGGTTTTGATAAGATTCACAGTTCCTGGGCTCCTATTCCATGAACACAAGCCAGAGACCAGATCCTCCCCTGGCGAAAGCCACATACCTCTGTTGACTCTAGGGAACCGTGCCAGCACTTACCCAGGGAGCCTCTGGCCGATCCTCTTGAAAGCTCTCAGACACACTCCTTGGCTGCTTCTCACTGTAATGTACTGTCAACTGACTCCTCCTCTCCTCAAAGTGCTGTTTCATGTCATCTTTTTATGGTCAAAGGGAGTTTTATGGTGCTGGAGTATAAACTGTGGTTCCTTTTTCTCAGAAGGGACCTTCCAAACTGATACGGTGGCTTGCAGCCCCTGCAGAGCATTGTATTTTTGAATGTGTGAAGCTCATTCCTCTATGACAGAGTAAAAAATGACTTCAAGGGGGGCAAGAAACCCTCCACCCTCCGTGGGTGTCAGTGAGGCTTGGAGTTATGACAGGCGCTGACCCGAAAGAAACTGGAGAATGCACAAAAAGCAAAATTTCATGGATTTGGGGAATTCAGCCACCAAAAATGTCTGTTCTTTTTGTAGAAGTCCCAGGGACTCTGTTCTCCACAGACACAGCGCATGACATCTCACCGTGATGGGATCTGTGGTTTCTTTTAAGTAAATGAGATGCGATGAGGTGTTCAGCGTAGCTGCTCAAACAAAATCTGGGCAGGCAGACAGCTTGCCCAACACATCCCTCTATGTCATCAAATCAGCAGCCCCAGGAAACCATCACTTTTGGACTATTTTAGGACTTTCTGGGATGCAGAGAAAGGGGTTGGTATGAAAACCCTGCAGGCAGCCCCACAAGAAAAAAGAGCGCTCATGAGCTTCTGCTCACCGCAGGAAGAAGTGGCAACTAAGACTCAGCTTTTTGGGTGTCTTCTGGGCAGAATACAGACTTGTAGAAATGCTTCCTGTGATCCTTCCTTCCGATGTGTAGTGAAATAAAAAGGTCATGCAGGGATTTCCAGGTGAACCATACGGACTAGAAGTTCACGTTTTTGGGGAAGCTGTAACACTGCGCTATAGGGCCAGAACTAACGTTGGCCCTTGTCAGTCCCTAGCCCAGCCAGAGCCTTGGTGCTGCAAACACGTCGACTAACAACAGAATAATCAGCATTTTTTCCTGTAGCACAGACCAACTGGCGGCACTGGTAACCATCAGAGCTTGTATCTCACTTAGCATACCAATGTTCAAAAATGACTAAGTGAAAATCCGCCTGTGAATATTCTCTAAGCAAAGAAGGAAACTCTCAGAAGAAAAATATTGCACAACTTCAAAAAGGTAATTACCCCTACTGCCACTGGAAAAGCCATTTGCTGGGTTTTTTACGTGTGTGTGAACATCATCCTCAAAATCATGGACATGATTCCTTCAGTGCTGGATTGTACTTTCTTTCCCTCTTTCTTGGACTTTTGTTTCACTGTTTTTTGTTTTTTTCTTAATGAAAGGCAATGCTCATGTGGTTTATCACTAGACAGCATGTCAAAAATAGCAGACTGATTAAATAAAAGACTTTTGACTGTTCTCATCTGCTTAGACTCAGCTTTATATACACGCTGTCAGCTTTGTCTTGCTCTCTTTTCTTACAAATATCTTTTATATTCTGGCATTGTATCAAGAAAATTATTTTATTTAGTTTCGCAGGTGAAGTTGGTATGTATTTTGCAGAATCTAATGTTTGACAGGTGTGAAATTTGAGGGGAAGACAAATAATGAATTTTATTTAATTTTACTACACAGTCTAATGAACTGGCAAAGTATAATGCATCCTCATAAACATATTGTGATTTCTAAGAACAAGAAGCCTTCTAAATCTCAATTGAAATGAGCCAAGATTGAGCCCATGTTTTAAAATAACTCACTGCTTTGAGATTTAAAGTTCAAAAAGAAAGCAAAAGTCTTTTTTTCCACCACCTCTGACTTCCAGTTAGAGGACTGCAAGCCAAATTTCCTTCCAAGTCTGTAAATAGTACGTCTTGCTGACGGCATGCATTCAATTATTTATCTAACCTAAGGTGAGCCAGAGTACAGGACTAATCACAGCACATCTGTCCTGTCTCTTGGATTTCTTTAAACTTCCATGACTCTTCATTTTGTAGCTCCAATTTCCTACCAAATATCCATGCGAGATAGAGAGTAATAAATTCCACTTCAGCATGGAAGGCCAAGCCAGAGCAGTGCTGCAAGGAGCTGTGCTCGCTCGTTGGCTGCTGTGCTCGTGCTCGGTCACTGGAGTCAAACAGCAATAAATTGCTGGCAAGCTCTCAGACTTACTGAATCCAGTCCAATCCAACCCCGTTTATATAGTATGTTTCATCAACAAGATCACAAAAATGCTGCATAAGCAATGCTGGATAAACTCCTTTTGATAAACAATAAAAGGCAAGTGTCTTTTACACACACATGCACAGAACAACACATCATAGAAACTATTCAAGGAAGTCAGATTTCCAAAGCTAGTTCTCCAAACAGGACATAAATCCCAATTAACCTTCAGAAACAAGCTCGCAACTCGACCTACGTTCACTTAGGGGTTAGATGCTACATGAGGGCCTGATCCTGTTTCTGCAGAAATCCCTGGCAGCTTTGCGATAAACACGTGTCAGGTTGGGAACCAGGCTCACACTGAGACTCAGGATGATGGGTGAGCATATGCTTAGCTCTGAGGATGTGCTACAACTGCACTTCTTGGGAGAACAGTTTCAGAAAATCACTTGTGGCATAAACTTCATCAAATCTGGCTGATATTTGTCATTGGAAACTGCTGCAAACCTCTTCCTGGTTTTGATGGATTTGGGATTTGACATGTACCCCTGTTCCTGTACTTCCCCATGGGCATGCCATCCATCTACACTCTAGACCATCCATCTACACCCTAGATATAGACAAAGATATTTAATCCAGGTATTTATCAGATATTTTAATTTGTAATGGTTCTCTAAATTCAGCTCTGGAAAGAAAGCAAGCAAATAAGTCCAGCCAGGACTTGTATCACTTCTGATTTAAATAGTCTAGAAGTGGGGAGACCAAGACACAAAGCCATCAGCTTTCAGGAAAGTCAAATAACATCGAAAAATAATTTAAGAAAGATGCAGCTCTGAGCACCTTGTTCTCGACGCTGGCTACCCACAATGTCCAGATGACACCTTGGTTTCCAGCACTGAGCTGGAAAATAACAAACAGCGTGAGGAAGATGTCTGCATTTGGATACTCTGCCTCTCTGGTGTGGAAAACTTGCATTGAAAGGATGAGACACCATTCAGAGTATGGAGGTTTATGTGAATTGTCCCAGATTAATGGGAAACTGGGAACTCTCTATATACCATCTACAGACAAGGGGTATGAAATGGCTCCTATCTCAGAACCACAGAATAGTGGAATGGTTTGCATTGGAAGGGACCTTAAAGATCATTTCCTTCCATCTCCCCTGCCATGGACACCTTCCACTAGACCAGGTTGCTCAAAGCCCCATCCAACCTGGCCTTGAACACACTGGAGGCGGCATCCAGAGCTTCTCTGGGCAACCTGTTCCCATGCCTCACAACCCTCAGAGTAAATAATTTATTTCTTATATCTAATCTAAACCTACCCTCTTTCAGCTTGAAGGCATTACCCTTTGTCCTATCACTACATGCCCTTGTAGAAAGTCCCTCTCCAGCTTTCTTGTAAGCCCCCTTTGGATACCAGAAGGCTGCTCTAAAGTGTCCCCAGACCCTTCTCTTCTCCAGGCTGAAAAACCCCAACTCTCTCAGCCCTTCCTCAGAGGAGAGATACTCCAGCCCTCAGATCACTTTTGTGGCTCTCCTCTCTGGACCTGCTCCAAAAGGTCCATGTCTTTGCTGTGCTGAGGGCTCCAGAGCTGGACACAGGACTCCAGCTGGGCTCTCACCAGGGCAGAGTAGAGGAGCAGAATCACCTCCCTCAACCTGCTGCCCATGCTGCTTTTGATGCAGCCCAGGATATGGCTGACCTTCTAGGCTGCAAGTGCACACTGCTGCATCATGTTGAGCTTCTCATCAACCAACCCCCAAAGTCCTTCTCAGGGCTGCTCTCAATCCATTCTCTTCCCAGCTGGTATTTGTGCTTGGGATTGCTGTGACCCACGCGCAGGGCTCTTCACTTGGTATTGGTGAACTTCATGAGATTCACACAGACCCACCTCTCAAGCTTGTCAACCCCTCCAGCGTGTTGACCGCAACACACATCTTGGTGTCATCGGCAGACTTGCTGAAGGTGCACTTGATCCCACTGTCCATGACACCGACAAAGATGTTAAACAGTGCCAGTCCCAGTATTGACCCCTGACGAACACCACTCATCACTCTTCTCCACTTGGCCATTGAGTCGTTGACCACAACTCTTTAAGTGTGACCATCCAGACAATTCCTTATCCACCGAATAGCCCATCCATCAAATCCATGTCTCTTCAATATAGAGACAAGGGCATCATGTGGGACAGTGTCAAATGCTTTGCACCAGTCCAGACAGATGATGTAAGTTGCTCTTCCCGCATCCACCAACACAGTAACTCCATCATAGAAGGCCACCTCATTTTTTCAGGCATGATTTGTCCTTAGTGAAGTCATGTTGGCTGTCACCAACCACCTCATTATTTTCCATGTGCCTTCACGTAGTTTGCAGGAGGATCTTCTCCACGGTCTTGCCGGACACAGAGGTGAGACTGACTGGCCTGTAGTTCCCTGCATCTTCCTTTTTTCCCCTTTTTAAAAATGGGGGTTATGTTTCCCTTTTTCCAGTCAGTGGGAACTTCACCGGACTGCCACGACTTCTCAAATATGATGGAGAGTGGCTTAGCAACTTTATCTGCCAGTTCCTTCAGGACACGCAGATACATCTTATCAGGCCCCATGGACTTGTGCACCTTCAGGTTCCTTGGATGGTCTCGAACCTGATCTTCTCCTGCAATGGGCAGTTCTTCATTCTCCCAGGCCCTGCCTTTGTCTTCTGTGACTTGGGTGGTGTGGCTGGAGCACTTGCTGGTGAAGACAGAGGCAAAAATGTTGTTGAGTACCTCAGCCTTCTGAGGTAACCAGGTCTCCTGTTTTGTTCCAGAGAGGACCTTCTTCAGAGGACAAGCTTTGTAAGAGCGCAAAAAGCATAGCCATCTAATTTCATACATTAGGAATCACATAAGAGTGCTTAGGCACTCTTATGTCTGGGGATTTTTATCCTTCCAGTACTAGGTTAGAGTCACCAGGGCACAACCTGGCTTCAGGGCAGCCAAGGGAATTTGTCAAGTCAAGGTTTCAGCTATCCTATAAGCAGCAGAAATAAATCCTAGGAAAAAACCCCATAACTTTAGAAAAATAGATTCACAGCATAACTTTGGTTGCAAGGGACCTTTGGAAATCATCTGATCCAAGCACAAGCGACAGCAGGGTTAACTGCTCAGAGACTCGCCCACAGGAGTTTCAAATGTCTTCAGGGATGGAGACTGCTTCACTTCTCTCGGACCCTCTTCCAGTGTTTAACTATTTCACTGTGCATTTTCCCCCTTTATATCTACTTACAATGTACCTGCTGCAACTTGTGGCTCTTGTCTCATGTCCTTTTGCAGTGCACCTTTGATGAAGGCCTGGCTTCGTCTTCTCTACAACTCCTCATTAGGTAGCTAGAGACACCAATTAAATTTGCCCCTTAGCTCCCTCTTCTCCCGACTGAGCAAACAGAGCTCCCTTGGGCTCTTCTTCACTATAATGTGCTCCAGCCCCTGAGCATCTTACCTCCAGTTTGTTGATCAGTGTACAAAACTGTGGGTAACCAAATCAAAACGTATCACTAGCAGATATTCTATAAAAATATTGAAGAAATGGGAAACAAACAAACAACAAAAAAAAGAAGGAAAAAAAAGCGATTTGCTAAATTGCAATGGAATTGCAGCTTTGGTCCCCTCCCACTGTTTTCTCACCGCTCTTCTCTCAATTTTCACAATTAAATTTTAAAAGGAGAAAAACTGAAAAAAAGTAGTAAATCTTGAATGAAGTAGAAACAATGCTATTTGTCATGACAGTATTTTCAAACAAAAGAGTTGGCCAGATTTGATCGCTATCTAAGCAAGAGGATTAAGTTAAAATTGTGCTTCTAATATATTTTCAACATCAATAGCAGCAATGGAATTAACTTCTTAATGTAAGCCCTTGGAAATCTCTATAAAGACACTGCAAAATATATTATTTCAAGAGTGTTTCCCTGATCCAGATGTTTCTCTCCTTTTTCCCTCTGTTTTACTGTTCCCAGAGAAGACCTTGTAAAAGCCGAAACTCCGTATTAAGTATACAGACTTAATGAATTGGACAAGGAAAGAAGTAATTCTTAACATAACATATTCGCAAGCCAGATCCATGTTTGTTGTCCACAGAGCTGATAGCAAAATACTCTCCTATATACATAGCAGTCTCTGTTAGGACAGAATCTGTCTCTGTGAATCACTTCCAGCACACAGAAAAGATTCATTTTTAAAACAACGCAGTACGAAAGCTTGCTGAATTATGTAGTGATGCTGTACCATGGACCCAATGCCAAGGACTATTTTTAGAGCCACACATCTGCAGGTTATTTGTTGGAGGGTAGGGTAGACGGAATAAACCCTGAAACAATTCGCTAAGCAGACAAGCGTTACTGGAACGAGCTGTTATTTATATGGTGTCGCTAGAAGGCCTGGTATCTGGGACGCGGCAGTGGTATCTGCGCTGCCTGCGTAGCTGATGGTACTCTGCATAGACTGCAGTCAGCAGATCATGGGAAATTCATGAGCAGCTTTCTGATGTGGTAATTAGCTCCTGTGTTAAATATGGCAGGAGGAGGAGCACTACCCATCCCACCGTCCTGCCAATGAGTAGGGCGCAGTGATTTTAGCACAGAGAGCGCCAGACCGGCAGTGCCCACTCAAAGTCAACGCATCCCGCCCTTTAATTTGTAAGCAAATGGGTGGCATGAGGCCAGTTTTAAAAATAAGAAGCAAAGCTGTCTTTAGAAACTTCCTTCCATCTCCCCACTGTGTCCCACACAGGGGTCAGCTTTCAAGCCAGACAGAGCCTAAACTTGGTGTCAATCGCTCATCAGCCAAGTACTAATTGCAGAAGCGACCATGCCATGCCCTAACCAAGCAAACCACAGCCCCAGCCCTGTGGAGAGCCCATTCCTATTGCCTCATTTAATGGAACTGGCACTGGCTGCTACTCCTCTCTCCCACCCTGCTGCTGGAAGATGGGTTTATCCCTGAATAACCTACTGAGGTTGAACACAAGACTTTTATGAGATGGTGAAATGCTATCAAATCAACTCACCCCCCGCAATTTCACTTTGCATGCTTGCTATTAGCAACCACGCTCCAGCTGAGAGAAAGCCTCTCCTCCACCCTCTGGCCCCCTCTAACTCACTCCCCCAAAACTGGGGATGGGCTCTGCTACCACGCGTGATGCCTGGGTAGCCTGAGATAGGAGTAAGAGGCACATTACTTGGGCCAGCTATGAAACACTGAGAGCGAAGGGGTGGAAATGAGCCAAAGGAAGAGTGAACCCACAGTGGGGCAGCCCTTGCTGCTGGGATTAAGACCTGACGGCAAAAACCTTTGGGATGTGTGAGGCAGGTGAGGGGGTAGGTCACAAACCCAGACCTGGACACTCCCATCCTCAGGTGGCTGGTGAAGATGTGGTCCCGAGCTGGTGGGGATTATTTGTGAAGAACATATGGGGACCCTCATGTGTGATGAATTCTGGGAGGAAACTTGCACAACTTCTCACACCACTGCTTGATGCTGGAAAACAACCACCCACCCCGCAATCCTACCCATCTTTAAAAATATTTGCTCATCTAAACCAGATCTTCCCTAAGAAATGAAAACTGCACTGTCAGGATCTGTGGCCTTGCCAATATTATGCTGCCTGGGAAGAAAAAAACAGCTTTAGCTGGTTTAGCCCCTTAATCAGAGAAACTAAGCCATGGGACTGTGGCCCGGAGCACAGCTGGTAGTGAAGCTATGTGCTTCACCCAGAAAAATGTATTTTTTAATTGCTTGAAAAGATTTATTCTCACTTTACCTATTAAGAAATAAATATTTCTATGTAAAGAAATGAAGCAGATAGATTTTTTGCTTTTAGGCCCACTGCATAATGTTATTTTACTTTTTTTTTTTTTTTTTT
>Ga0065711_1027714_pt1 | contig 46551 bp, 26 predicted proteins | sample Hoacrofraction12_FD_59098 | JGI IMG/M metagenome (GOLD analysis project Ga0065711, IMG submission 59098) | Hoatzin crop microbial communities from Cojedes, Venezuela - Epithelial fraction 12 v2 (version 2) | ecosystem: Host-associated > Birds > Digestive system > Esophagus > Crop | place... | reverse complement strand
CCCCCCAATGTATAGTTTAAACAAGGATAAACTTATCGGGTTAGGACATATTTTATTCACCATGCAAAGATTAAGAAATCCAGTCTCTGCAGAATACACGAGTAATCAGCACAGCAATTAGAAAAGAAGATTTAAAACACAGAGGAGTCCTCCCCCACCGGGAAGAAGAAAAATAACTTAATAAAAAGCAAAAAAATTCCCATTCCTCTGAAATACTGATTATATCCGTAAGTACAAAATTCAGTCTTTCAAAGAAAAGATTTTGAGTGATGCATTTCTGAACAGAAGAAATAGGTCCTTCCGTGGCTGATGAATGGACAGTGCTTGCAGCAGGGGCAAAGGCGTCTCCTGCCGTGTTACCTGCTGCTACATGCCTCCCTCCTTTAATGTGTAAATCAAAAATTGTGTGGCCTCACCGTGTCAAACACAGGAAAGAAGTGCACCTGAGAGAAGGAGCGTTAACTGCCTTCCTCCAGGACAGCATTACACACGCAGGGCTGAGCAGGCTGCCAACTTGGGTCTGCGGAGAAACAAGCCAGCAGCAAACATTGGCAGTGACTATGTCTTTCTGCTTCCCTACCTGCTGAGGGGTGATGGTGCTGAGGGGAAAGGAAGGATGCTGATCTTCAATCCGACAGCCCCATGGTCCTTATAATCTACTTCCATATATAAACTGGAACAAACAAAAACAAAAAAAAACAATTTCTAGAGCATCTTTGGAACTGCCTCAGCACAGCTCTGCTGTCCCTGATCTCAGGACTCTGAAGCAGCGTTTTGGAGTAGACAGCAGGGAGGGAGGAGGGCAGTTATGCACTTTACTAACAGTAGAACATTTTACAAAGGAACATTACTCTCCCACTGTAGTCCTGGGACCCGACACCTCCAAGTAAATGCAAAAGGAATTGCCTGCTTCCTGCTCGATGGTCTTCTAGCGCACATGACAGCTGCTCCAATCTCAGCTAATCACATTTCATCACTTGAGCTTAGATAAATATGGCTCCCACATATGTGGCTCCTTCCTTTCTTGTGAAAGTTATTTTGGCTGGCACTTCTTGTCTTCTATGAGGAAGAGAGGCTTTTCCAGGAGGTTGGATGCTGAAGGGAAATCACCTGTCTTTTTTGTTTTTGCAAGCAGTATTTCTGCTTAAGGCAGCATGGTTTTTCAATTATAGCAAAAAAAAAAAAGTACTAAAATTATTTAATCCTCTTATTTCCACATGCATGAAACTTTGCACAGTCTTCTGGATTTACTGTACTTTTTAGACTATCATTGAATATAAACTGGATTTCTGCCATAAAGACATCAATGGGAGGCCAGAGGATTAAGCAACAAGCATCCCACCTTTTCCATTTATATACACAGGCAAAAACTTCACAGCACTATTTTATTACCTATTACAACAGCTTTATTCTCCCCACCTCTGATTTATCTCCTGCATACCAGCACAAACCGAACTGGGGGAGGGGGGGGATCAAAATGCCTAATTAAAACTATCAAACATTCCAGTTGGTAGTTAGCATCATTGTATATCACTTTTTTTTTTTTTTGCATTTCCTTCATCAGACAACAGATCTTTGGTATAAAGTGCTGTGAAGCGTAGCCACTAATATCCTCTTAGGATCTGGTGTATTTTCAATGTGACTCAAACATTTAGTAGACATTTTCTCTAGAGATGAAACTTAGTGTCCAATTAACATTTTGAATAGCTTCCATAACTACTGTGAAGAACACTACAATGATAACTGTATCCATTAGACTTCTGTGCTTTAAGCGTCTTTATCTGCCTATGACTCCACAGCACCCTTCAACTGGGCTTTACATATCATGATAAAAAAAAAAAAAATCGAACAAGAACACTGTTACAGTTAATTCTCAACAGTACACAGACTTTCAAAAATATCTTTGATTAAGGTAAGACTGATGACTTTTACTCTACATTGACACAAAAATCCACTGTTTGGACATGGCAACAATACTCCCCAAACTTTAATCATCTCAGGCTTCGTCCTTTACAAACTGTCTTCAAAATACAAAGAGGGTTATCTTCTGTAACAAAGGCAGTATCACTTTATTAACAGCACAAGAAGGTGCGGAGACAAGGATCATGCTCAGCTGAAATGTTTTAAGAGTATTTCCTGCATCATCATCTCTCTGCAGGCATTCATGAGATTCAATGAATTATAATACAGTCACATTAACATTCAGCTTGTGGGGCATAACATATTTTGGTATTCGTCACAAGCTGAACACTCCTCTACCCATCCTATTTTGGGTGTCCAAAAACCATGAAGCCTCTACTAAGCTTATCTACCTGAAGAATTGCTCTGAAAAATAAGGAGACCACCTTTGCTTTCAGTGTATTTTGTGATGCCTGTTTAATCAAGGAAAGGACTAATTCTGTAACCATGTGAGGTAACAGACTATCCATCTCATCTAGTCAAGTGACAGGGTGGGCATGCTTTCAAGCACTATCACTTCGGTCAGAAGTTAATGGAAACAAGCAACAGCTCAGAGATACAAAGAGCTTGAGTTTTCTCTGTGTTGTTCTTAATCTTCACCTTTCAGGCAGTCTGATACTCACAGCTCTTCATATCTTTACGAGCAAGTAAAAAACTGCACAAAAGCCTGAAACAGCCTAATAGGACAAAAAGCTTTTCTTTCCTGCCCTAGCAAATTACAAGAATAATGATGTTTCCAAGCCTCTGGTAGCTAAATAAAAAATAATAATAAAACCCCACCAACTGGTATGGGCCATTACATACATGAACAAATGCACAAAAAAAGAAATGTATAAACAAACTCAGAAATTAAATGTTTCCCTTCTCCTACATTAGCTGATTGCATCTACCTCCTAGTGATGCAGGCCTATAGCCTATAATGCATTTCACAGTGCTTTGACTGATGCAGGTCGCAGTGACACGGGCAGGACTGCCGCTCATTAGAATGTGCCAATTTTGGTTCCAACTTCAGAATATATTCCAACTGTCTCTCACATATAAAATCAGACCGCAGCTTCGTTTATATTTACAGCTGAGAGAAGGTGGTGAACACCAGCAGACACAGCTTGCAAACACAGCCGACACCAAGACTATCTGTCATGGTGTGGGGCTCCTGTGGGACCTCATGTCACAGCTCGGGGACAGTCCCCCGTCAGCTTCGCTCGTGCACCACTGATGAGCTTTACTGATGGCATACACACATCTACAGGGGTTTTCACAGTGAAGCACTGCTTCAGTGGTAACATGCACCATAACAAAAACTTTCCAGTCAGCTAAAATGCAGCAGAACAACTCCATCTTGCTACAGTAAAACCAGCCTCTAAATAGAACTTTCTGATACAAAGCTAGCACAGTAAGGAGGGCAAACAGTGTGAAGAACACTAGCTTGGAGAGACGAAAGTGATAGATGAATGGATCTGACAATGCATTAGAGTGGAAGAAGAGAAAGTTTAAAAGATTTTTTCCAGGTTTTACAAGCCTCCTGAAGTGGAAAGTAAGTTTTAGACTAGTGCCATCTTAATTGTTGGGGATGCTGGCAGAAGTACAGTCTTGCAAAGTATTTAGTCACAGTCTTTGATTTAGTGTACATCTCTAAACAAGTATCTCAGGAACTAGTATAGGCTGAAGTTTTGCCTTTAACAATGTGTATATTTTTGTTACTTTTTAAATACATAGTAATAATCAGAAAACAATCCCTTTCTCACATCTCAGGTGAGACAGAACTCTAATAAATGCTTATTTCTTTCAGACTAACAAACAGCCTTCTTCACCTATACAAAGGTCATCTGGCTTAGGTAAAAGGTCAGAAAAATATTTCCCTACTCCAAATCCCACCACTCGTCCCCTCCCACCCCATAAAAAACTAGCAAGGCTGCTTTATACTACCTGGTGTTCCCCTCGTCTGTGGTGAGACCTCCAGACAGGCAGTTTAGCCAAATACACTCCTTCAGGAACGTATCTCTTGAGGCTGAAGAACTCCACCGGCTGCCTCTACTCCCTGGAGATTTGTTGGCAAAGCCAAGTTGGGAAAGGAGCTTAAGGGCAACTAGGGTTTTGCTCCTCAGCAGATTTGGTGCCCGCTCGACGGCAGCTGCAGCCTTTGGTGTCACATTTTGTCATTGTCCCCAAGCCAAGCAAGGACACACGGGGCCAGTGACACAGTGCTGATGCTCAGCCCACAGCAGTTTTCCAAATACCAAACACAGGGGTTTGCTCCTTTCAAGACCAGGGAAACCAGTTACACAGGTCGGCATTAAAGGAGGATTCTGTAGATGAAGCTGCTGAGGACTGTGGGGTAAACCTTCACCAGCCTCAGAAGCAGCAATGAAAAAGCCAAGAAGAGGGGGACATGGGAAACTGTATTTTAAATTAGGCCTACTTTCCTACATGGCACCCAAGAACAATCTTTTGTGTTTCATTGTATACAGCTGCTTATCTATTTACAAAAAGTTTCATTTCTCCCAGCTATCACTAAAAATAATTACAAGTACAGCATTAAATATGAATCTTGTAGGCACAGTTCATCACCTCTAAAAGGACCACCTCTAGGCAAAAGACTGGCAGAACGAACCCCTGACCTCCAGAGGGTACCTAGTACACAAATTGGACTTCTTTCTGCAACAAAATGGAAGACCAACTTAGAATAAATCTGGAAACGCAAATGCTTTTCCTAGGTGCTGTCTCGTATCCTCAAGATGTGAACTGAGTCAACTGCTTCCCCCCCACCCCTCCAAACAGGGAGTTCATACTCTGCTCCCTGGGAAGGACAAGTGGTTGGTTTACATAGCACCACTCCTCACCCCAGCCTTCAACTGCAGTAGTTAAGCCAAGTGAAGAAAGGATTACAGCAAACTTTTTCAATATCCAGGTCTATCTGCATACCCAGGACAAATTCCAACGCAGCAGAAACCAATATTTGCACTATTTTTATAAAAAGAAAAGCTGGCTCACACTCAGCATCTCATTTATTAGATCACAGATGTTCATAACACACATTGACAAGGCAGGATAAAATCAGGAAAATGCATACGTATTTGCAACCTGCATTGCACTGAAAAAGGCAACACAATTTTTTATGTCCTATCAGTCAAGCCCACTGAGGTTTACCAATCACAACCTGCAATCACACTGAACATATTGGTTGCCTTAGGCAACTGCCTTTTTTGCCTCAGCAAAAGAGATAACTCAGGTATTGAATCAGATAAACTGTAATTTTTTTGTCAATAAAATCCCATATGTCAGGCTTTTATCCTCCCATCACATCAAGAAATAGCTATGCTGAACCAAAGGCGCAGGGTTCAGCTCAAGCAATAAGCCCTTGCAGAGCCAGTCTCGCGAACCCGACTCATCAGCCGAGCAAATCGGCGGCTGAGCCTTTACCACTCCCTCCAGGTCTCTTCATCTTCTCTGCCACGGTTAACTGTTCCTGCCAAGGCTCTGCATCCCACCTCCCACCCTCAGCCTGCTCACTCGCAGCCAAACCGGCCTCAGCTGTTCTGGTTCACATTCAGCTCAGTGTAGATGGCTTGTGAAGGTAAATTTATGCTAAGATGTTTAATTGTAAATCAAAGCAGCTAAGGCACAGGACCTCTTTCCAGTTTGCCAGCAGTGTTCTGGGGCTTTGTTCAAGTCAACAGCCTTGTCCCAGCTCTGCAGGCAGGTTTTACAGCTTGCACTAAGCTGCAGGCTGCCCTGACCACAAAGCATTTACCTGGTTAGCGTTCTGCCAGCTGCACTCTCTACGTGTACCTTGATGTAGTTTCTCCACTCAGCAAAACACGGGTTGAAGGTTTGAACTCTGCAGCAGCACAGGGCAGACACCAGACATGGGTATAAGAGAGCTGTCCTGTATCGTACAAGATTTCTTATGTGCAGCTTTGATATTAATCAACTCTAAAGATATTTCAAGAGAAAATGCTTCAATACACACAGGAGGAAACAAGTTTGAGAGAGAAGATATTGAAGTGGTTAGAGTGTCTTTTTAGCTTCCTGGTCCTCACTTTCAGCAGTAGCTTCTTTCAGAGGGTACTTTTCAATTTTTAGAAGAGGTGATCAAGGAGAGGTGACATGGCAAGCAGCTCTGCCATTTTGCAAGCTAAGGAATTTGAACAATTAAACCTGCATCTGTTTTCTAGGGTCTTTCCTCAGCTGAGTCCGAGCAATACTCTCTCCCCAAAAGGCCATATTGATGCTTTAAAAAAACAAACCAACCAACCAACCCAAACCACCATCCAGAAAAACCCCTCAAGTGTCATGGAAAGCCCGGAGCCGAAAGACATGACATCTCCAGCATCTGATACCCACCGAGTTATTAGACCAATAACCACTGCCTACCCTGCCAATATTTCTACAAAACATGTAATAACTGTCAAACTTAGTTTGAAACCCATTGGCAATTTTCAGCCAAGTAAGAAGATGTACACAGACCTTGCTTCCATAGAAAAAAGGAAATAATTGATCAGAACAATGACAAAGACGAAATAAAAAAGAAGAATAGTTAGTGCAGACCAGACTATAGAGCTCAACAGCAACGGCAAGTTGGTTTCTTTGTGGTGGGTTTGGAGTGGTTTTGTTTGTTTGTTTCTAAGAACTAGGGGAAACAGTGTGGTTTTATCTAGTAGATAACTACAGAATAAAGAATCATATAAAGGTGCACTATAACTCCAGGGCAGCATAATAAAGATAATGCCCAAAACACCAGGTTTCAGTGCTTTGCTTTCAGCTTCCTTTGAACCTTAAAAAGTTTTTATCGGAAATCTGATGTCTGCACACAGCTAGACACAACCAGTACTACAACAGATTCAGCATGATGCAATTTGTCTAAATTCCTGGTACTCACTTGCACACCTCCTTGTTGAAGACATACTCATAAACAAGTACAGACTCTATCTTGTACTTCAATTAAACAAAGCAGAAATACTGTCCAACCAAAAATAAATCTGCATAACTCATTAAAGAAGAGCCCCTGAGAGTTGCATACTTTTTTCACACTGTCCACTTTAAAAAAATACCCCTAACGGTATCCTAGAAGATCCTTCTCCACTTTTTAAAACACTGCACATGGCAGGAATAGGGGATCACTTAATACAAATGCTCAAATTCAGCTCTGCAGTAACACGTTTGTTTTTTATACAACGCTCACAAACAAAACAGCTATAGGCATATCAAGCCGAATTCAATACATTCAATCTTTCTCTACATCTACTGTACTGTTTTACATTCCATACTGTTAAAATGAAATATGTGATGACAAACATCAAATGCATAATGTGCCTTGTAAGCATATAAGGTCCAGAAGGGGAGATGTACCAAGGGAGATACTCAGTAAAAACTTTAATCAAAAGAGCTTAAGGATGCAGAGGAAAATGACTTCATCTCCCACACCATGAGCTAACAGGCCAGTGTCTAGTGAAAGAAAAGAGGATGGGAAAGTCAGGATATTCCTCATATTTTAGGCAGGGAAGGGAATACACCTCAAAGCAGCCGTTCTGAGCAGCTCTAGCAAGCGTCTTCAGAAGGACACATTACCTGAAGAAGGATACAGAAGGAAGATGTAGCTTTAGGGATTCTCTGGGGCATGCCAGCCCCGCTGCAGAGCTCATCAGCCATCATCACAAGCTAGTTAAGATGCTGAAGCAGCAAAGAAAGAATCTTATGGTAAATAAAAAAAACAAAACACCAGAAACACCCAACTTATGTCTAAGCATAACACTAAAAATACCTTTTGCTGTATCATTTCTTTACAAATTTGAAAATAAATTTTTCCTGTAATGGATCAAACAAACATCTTTTTAAACCTAAACCTTTACTTAGAACCAGTCTGACCTGAACACATCTGGTACACAACAAGGCATCCCACTGCCAAGGAAATGAACAATTCTTGTGTGTCAATGTGACGGTCAAGTCCCAGCTGAGGTCCAGGATTCTCAGAGGATCACAGCATGCTCCTTTACTAAACCATATGGGTCATGCAGGGATCGCACGGTTCGTTGCAGGGACCTGGGTTGAGAAGGGGTTTGTGCGACAAGACTCGGGTAGGCCACCTCCTTGGTACTCAACAGTTCACTCTAAGCGCGTCTAAACCTCCAGAGTCCTCAAGGAATTCTGCAGTGAACAGGAAGTAGGCATATGAGTCATCAAAACACAGAGCAGGAGTAAGTTTTTAAATTTAGCTACAGACCAATTTGAACTGACAGAGATGGCATTTTACTTTAGTGACCACATTAAGTTGTGCTATGTTTTTGACCAAGATCTATATCAGTTTTACCTTAAATAGCTTCCTGTTTCCAACAGGTTGCTGCCATAGCCTAGAAATGATGGTCCATTTAGAAGAAATTAAAAGGCTAATTTTTTGTTTTGAGATAACTTCTGGGTTGTACCAAAAAAAAAAAATCATCTCAGGGCCTGTTTCGAAACATGAATGTACATCGATGTACACTGATGAGACAGATGCAGGTATGCCTGTTTTTAGTCATATTTAATCATGTTTAAAATTGCTTACTGAGGGGAATGGCACAACAGTCACAGCAGCAGGAAAACTCAAAGGAGGGTTTTCCAACCCCGCCCTCCCCAGGAAGTTTTATAACTGATTTGGATCAAGGTTTGTCTTCAGCACCGAGTTCCTTTCTGAGGTACAGAAAACAAGCACATATATTTTTCCTCTCCGTAACAGCTAAAACATTTTCTAGAGAAACTTAGCAGGTGTTGGCATCAAATGTTCGAGCACTTTGTGTATACTGATTGCACACAGTGTACTGTTTAATCTGCCAGAAGAGGAAAGTACCCAAATTCTTCTGTTCTTGGGGTCCATACCACATGCCTGGCAAAAAGCAAGCACATGAAGTTAACACTGACTTAGCACAGTCCCTGCACATGAGCAGTGGTTGGTAACTCACAGAAGATTCACATCCCAGCTGGTGAGGAGATACCTCCTCTCCCTGAGAAGATTCCCTCACTGCCAGTCAAAACCCTCCTCTGATGCTTGTACCTTGACGTGGTGGAAGACTTGTGCTAATGACCTTGGAAGCTATTTTCGTCTGGAATTATAAAATCTGGAATTAGGACAATACATGCTGGATAAAGGGCAAAGATCAAAAAAAGAAGAAATTCACTGCTCATCAAAATAGGAGGGTGAGAGTTGACCATTTGCTTGCTATTCCTTAAAAGAAACACAACAAAACTGAACAAAAGCAATAGGCACGTCATTAAAGCAAGCCCCATGATGAAGATAAAAGCAGTTTTCAAGATTTTTGCAGTATGTAGCAGTGAGGGAAGAACCTAGGGTAACATCCAGTGCCAAGTAAAATCACTGAGACAACTGAAGTTTCCAACTGTCACAAATTCCCACGGATGTACTGCCATAAAGATGTGATTTAATCCTTGTCAAAGGCCTGCTCTACAGAGCCCCATGAGCAATATCAAGGAACCTGAGAAAGGGCTGTTCATGCACTATTAATTGGACACAAACAAGGAAAATATTCACCAGAGAAGGCACAAGAAATCCAAGGAAGAACAGATGAAATACAGGTCTAAAACTCAGATTAGAATCTCATTCTAATTCCTCTACATTAGTGATTTTCTTAAGTTCTGACTGAAAAAACATTTATCCAAGTAAGTGTACAATCTTGCTTTCAGTCTTCCCTATTTCTTGGCCTCACTGCTGCATTCAGCAGAACTACTAATACACAAATTATGTACAGTAACTCACATAAACTCTTTGCAGAAGTAACATTTAAAAGTGGGGAGTAATCATAAAGCAATACAGCTTTCTTTTCAACCCAGGTTTTGATTGGGCAGTAACAGAATTTGCCTTAATGCTTCAGCCACCTGTATCTGAAATATGTCCTGTAAAAATAGGATGTTTCAAATCATTAAGACACTTCATATTGCACAATACAAACTAGAATTATTTTCACTTGCCAGCTGAGAAGTATTTGCTATTTATACTGCACTGTAATTCTGATGCATACTCTCCATCTTAAAACCACATAAACATATTTGGCACTGGAATAAAAGGAAAAAAAAGTTTCATCATTCAAACTCATCTAATAATACCGATGAGATCACATTAAAACAAACAACCCCCTGCCAGACAGATAAGGGAAACTATAAGCACTGTTAGATCAAGTCATAATGAATTCATCTGATGAGAAGCTAAGAACCCCAGGACTTTCACAGGCGACATGTAATCATTCATCTGCCAAACATTCAGAACAGCATCCTCCCAAGCAAGAATTCACAGCATCAAATTGACAGTGTTGAAACACGCTGTTATCCTGGACACTATGTTTGCTTTTTTCTCATCCACAGAGAAGAAAACAAGAGGCAAAACTATCACCACAATCCAAACATGTGAAATGCTTACCTGAAACACAAACCTTTTCTACCAGAAGCTCTTGGGAACTTATTGAAACTATGCCCACATGCAGAAGGGTGCCAGTTTAATTTACAAAAATTTTCCTTCACCTTATTCCTCCCCTTATCCACTAGTTAAATCACATAAAGCAAACATAGCTGGGGCTGGAGAGAAACAGAGCCATCAAGTTGCACAAAACTACCTGACTGATAGCACTGATTACAGCACCCGTCTTTCACCACATCCCACCTCAGACCAAGCCTGGTGAGACTGGCAGAAGATGCCTGAGGAGGAGCTTGAGGAACAGCATGTACAGATGCGCTATCCTGAATTTTTGATTTTTTAATTAAGTCCAAATTTTAGGATTTTGGATCATGTCACCTCTTGCCTCTGTTCTCCATTGGAGAGAACAGAGAGGGAAAACTGGAGAGAACTGTTTTAAAATAAGCACACGAAATTTGGAAACTGCAGTGTTACACGGCAAAGTCAGGTAAGCAGAGGGCTAATCCTGTCTGTAGCAGGATCACCCTCTCCCTCCAGAAACCCAGAAAAGTCATCTCCACACCCAGGGTGAGGAACCAGCCATTCACAGAGGGTGCAGACCAGACATACCTGAGTAGATTTTTCATGAGTCACAACACAGCTTTGGCATTTCAAGAAGTACCGTGCAGCTCCAAAACATATAAGATGGGTAAAACACAGAATGAATCAAATAACTTCTGAATTTAAAGATAAGTGGTAGTTTCAGATGACACTGTTTTAAGTAGTAAAATTCCACTTAAAAACAGCAAGCAAATTGTATCAATATTCAATGCTCCCAGAAAGTATGATCTGCTCCAAAAACATTCAGCAAAAATAAATTGACAAGCTTATGTTGTCATACACTGGATTTCATATACAAGGCTTATCCTGTCAGCAAAAAGGCTCTGCCATTGCAAAGCTGTTAAAAAGAGACAAGCAAAGACAGCCTCACTGACAGTCCATCCTCAGCCCTGAAGATGACAAACATGCATTACCTGAGGGCATGCAAGAAAACCTTAAGTCTTGGGGAAAAAAGGGAAGTCCACTCCCCACTTTTCTCTGACCTTCAAGTTTTTTTGGGGGTGGGGGGGAAGGGGGAAGTATGTTTAAAGCCCACTGCTTTAAGACGCAAGGAAGGAGAGCAGAGCAATAAGAAAGTGGCTTTGCAAAATCACCTCAGATCTTGGCTATGAAGCAAGCAGATTGAGTTCAAGATGGGGGGGAGGGATGGGGACGTACGACAACTTACCTATTAATTGTTTATCATAACAGAAAAGTGAAATAAAGAAATATTCTCCTTCTTTTGGAGGTTACTTTTAATACCCTTAGAGTAGGGTTTTGTGTTAAACACTCAGCTCAAACCTATGCTGAACTGAGGAGAGACAAATGCAAGCTTTCCACACCTGAAACAGTAAGAAGCCTCCACGCCTGTTTCCAGCACTTCAGCAAGCAGAGAAAGCTGCTTTAATCATCTTCTCTTTAAACGATGCATTTAAAAAAAAATAATAATCCATCTAGCATCATTTACTGATCATAAGTTGTCAAAATCCTAGGGCAGATTAATTTATTTGCACCAAAAATATGAATATTATAGGGCAGAAAACAAGAATCGAGCAGTGCACATACTTCACATGTAGTCAACTTGAACAGCAACATCCTTGCATAATAACTCCGTATTTTATTCCAAAACAAACTGCTAGCCCAGGGATTGCAGGTAACAAGCCAACTCACATTTTGTTACAAAATAACCCCAATGTGTCTCAAAGTCATTGACTCATCCCTATTCATACTTTCACGCTCCAGCACTTTCTATGCAATTGTCTGTTCTTTTTGAAACCTCAGGAGGATCCAACTTTGAAGTGAGGTCTCACCAGGCCAGCGATGACAGAGACGTACATGCCCATTCAGACTCCTTCTGCAGAGAACCGAAGTGGACTTTACAGCTCTGTAGGATTACAGTGCTAAGAATGAAACAATCATCTAAATCTCAAGCTTTTCACAGGAGTCACCTCTGATGGCTTTTGAAAAGTTGTGAACTACTTTATGAGCATACTTAGTGATTCAATAGGTTGTCATTTTTGCTTGGTCTTAACTGCAGAGAGTTGTCTGATAATACCAGTTTAATTTAAAAGATTTGAAATTATTGAAGCAAACATTTAACAGGATACCGATCTGTGCTGCTTTTCATCACCCAGCTATATACCCTCTCTCATAATTTGAAATTTTATCCTCTACATTCAAGGAGTGAAGAAAACTCAGGACAAAGCCTTCTGACTTTAGATCTAGATTTGTTAAACAAGCACAAAATTTGTACCGTTCTTTGCTGGTACTAAGTAACCACATAAGAAATTAGGAAGGAATATAGTTCCAGTAGAACTGAATATTGGATTATTCAACATATGTTACCACTTGATTAACAGCTTAAGGATGTCACTGAATAGAAAACATTCAGTAGAGAATGACATATCCTGTCATTTCATCTCCAGTGCTCTTGTCCAAGAGATACAGCATCATTATCCTTGCATCTGGCTCCTCTTCTTCTCACTGTCCCATACTAGGGGGAATTTGGGTTTCGTAGTCCCAGGGTCACTTCTGGACAAAGATCAGAGGACTAGAAAGCAACATGAGGTTATACCACCAAAGCCTCACCTAATACGACAGCTATCTCACAAAGCCATCAGGCTAAACAGCCGTCAAAAACTAAAAGCATTTTTTCCTGAAAAATTATAGCTTTACAAAACTTTGAGGTGTGGTCAAATCATTTCACCACTATGGCATTGTATCTAGTATGATACAAAGCATTTTCCAATCTGGGAACACACACCTAATGACGAAGGTGTCCCAGGTTTATGCAATGTGAAAGTGAAAAACACACTTCCTAACATCAATTTTTAAAAGTCATCAAACGTCAGGAAATGTCTTCCTCTGCAAAGTCCCACAAGATTCTGCTGCTGCTGCTTAAACCTGACAAATTTTTCTCCATGTGAATTATTGCTTTATGATTTGCCTTAAAAAAAAAAAAAAACAAAAGCATGGAAGGCATTTAGGCTATTAAAAATTTATGAACAGAGGCCTTTCAGCTCATACTTTATACTCAAATATCAAGAGGTCCTCTGTGAAGGATTTCATTAAGTTGAGCAGCATTGATAGAAGCTGCCCACACAGCCTCTCCTTGCCATTTATAAGTGTACCATCATAACTGTAGGGACACCCGCCCCCTTCCACACGACACAGAAGTAATGTTTTCATCCATGACTCTCTGAGCTCAGACAGAGCAGCACCCAGATCTCCATACCTGCTTGCAGGTATATCCTTGTTATTGAAGAAAAAAAGTCTCTTCTCCCCTAACTGCCAACACACACACACACACTCTGCACACTTACATGTGAATGCTTCCATAATAAACCATGAGCCGCATGAACAGGGAACTTTATCTTTCATATTATTCAAATAATGAAGTTAAGCAAGATGTTTCAAGAAGTAAATTACATATGATAAGCCTAAGTACCTAAGACGCATACACAGGCTAAAAAAGCAGATCAGTGTAGTGATAATGCACAAGCAGGAGAGGGAAGAAAAAAAAAAAAAGTATGTACACACACCCCCTATATCTGTCCCGCAAACCAGCCAAACCATACACACAACTATCTTAATCAAAAAAACATTCATGGATCATTTCTCCCCCTCCATATTTCTGTCCCTCCCAGCAACACCCACATAGCAGCTACATATAGCAAAGCAAAAAATTTTCAGGACTGTTTCCACCTGTAAGGACAGCAGGCAAAAACAGAGGTAAAAATAAAGCAATAAATAAACCAAATTTATTTAGAGCAGCGTTTGGTCTTTCCTCCCAAGCCACAAACTTCGGTGCTGGGTTTTAGGATTCCTTTTATATCTGTTGGGGAAGCAGAAGAAAGTAGCTGGGAGCTCCCTGGACCAGCCCAGGGGCTGTGGCACTGCCGCTCCACCCATGCCAGGCCCGGGCACAATGCTAGCGCAGAGCTGCCAGCAGCTTGCTTCACTACGATTTCTTCTGCCTGCTGGAACACATTCCCACGCTGAATGTGTAAAATTGGTCGGAAAATGCCCTTTGCAAATATACCAACTGCAGTATAACTATTTTTGCTCCGGACACCGGACTGCACCAGCAGCTGACACTCCAGCACTTCACTCATCACGGTCAGCATTCCTGCAAAGAGCCACACAACAAGAACTGATTCCTAGCGTAAAAACATCAAATCCTACAGCTTCTCAGTTGCCAGGGGGCATGACCAGCGAGGTAGCCAAACTTGCTCTTTCAAATTTGGGCACAGAGGTTTTACCTGTCTGTCCTCTCCACGCCCAGCCAAACAGCTATAGCAACTTTTTTTATTCACTCACTGGAGATGCCCTGTCCCAAGACACTCGTTCTGCCAAGCAGGCTCTTAAACACAGACTCAGGAGGACACATCTCAAGGGCTGACACGCTCTGGATCTGTCTCTAAGCCTCCTAATTCCCTTTGAATTTCATTCCAGCTCAGGAAGCCTGTAGCCGGCTACAAGCAGGAGCTCATGCCAAAGACAGGAGGCAACCTTCATGCTTTGCATGGGATGGCTTCTGCACTGGGGAAGAGCTGTCCTGGAGGACATCTGCAAATTTCCAATAGAAAACAGATACTGAGGGAAGAAGGTTACGTTTTCATTTGCTTTTTTTTTTTTAAAAAGCTGTCTGTTCCAAAACAAATGGTGTTCGGCTGGAAAACAAAGTGCGCAGCTTCAAAGCTACCTTAGTCTCATTGCTAGTAATCAACATAAAGCAGACAGCAACATTGAAGACGGCTAGATGCCAGTTAGTCACGAAAAGCACTACCAGTTAAACAAGCAGCAGCAGCAAAATTCAGATTCCTGCAGAAATGCGGGCCAGTGACCCCAGGTACCAGTGGTCCACGCTTCAGCCCGGCTGGTCCTGGCTCAGCGTATTCCATCAGCCAGAGAGTCTTTGAACAAAGTTTCCCAGTTCATCTGATGGTCCTTCACCACACAGTTAAACAGATTCAAGCCAGCTGAAAAACTCATTCGTTTCAAAAACAATACTGAACTGCCAGTGCCAACCCAGAAAAACACTACCATTGGTAGTTGTGCAGGTTAAAATAAATCTCTACCTTTGCCTCATTTTTTTTTGGCCTGGTGCCTGCTCATTAATACCAGAGTGCTGTGGTAGTACAAGACAGCCACACCCAGGGTAAATCCTAGAGAATAACTTTGGCAAGGTCAGTGACAGTTACAACTGGAACTTACAGCAAATTTTTTCCAGAGGTGAGTTCTCTAGACTTCACAACAAACGAGAAGTGGAATGTCATTAGTGAAGTCAGAAGATAGCTGGCAGGGATGCAACTTTGCAGAAGTAAAGAAAACGAAGTATTCAATAATCAGGTCAAATACACAATACAAAAGCTGGGATACAGCGTATGTACTCCGTCAGCCAGCTACGAATCAAAAAGTCCGTAAGATAAATATGTAAAGTTTCCTTTCATCTTATCTTTTTTAAAAAATGGCCTTTAAAGTAGGTGTGTCAGTACTTTTTAAAACACATTAGTTTGTACCACTTCCTTGTTTGTTTTCTTCAGTGAACTAGTAGATCTCAGATAGGGTAGCAGGTTCCTCCCTAGGAAACATTAGGATTTCTGAGATAACAATACATGGTGCAGTATTCCCATGAAAGCACAGAGAAGAAAGATCTACACCCACAGTCCTACTGCCAGTACTAAAGTCTGCTAGCACACAAATTCCAGATAACAAGTCATCTTTCTAATAATTTCAGAAACCCCAGATTAAGATTTCTACAATCAGCGCCAAACACTAATTGAATGTGGAGGTCAGTCTCAAATACTGCTATTAAACTCACTCTCTAGCATAAGGGAAAAGTAATACATAGCCTAGAGATCTGAAGAAGCAGTGTAATTAATTGTTATTATCAAGTCCTAGGCAAAAGAGATCAAACATTACACTATCAAGAAGGATATAATCCAAGTTTCTGGAGCATCGCAAATGCAGCCTGGGACAGCGCAGCACAGCCCACCGGCTGTGACCTCCTGCACCGGCGGGGAGCACGCAAGGATGGAGGCTGGCTGCAACCCCTGCGTGCCCATGGCTGCAGGGCAAGGCGGGATGGAGCAGCATGGAAGGAAAAATGTGCATTAGATACAGTAAGCGTCTACCCACAGAAAGGGCTATGATAATGGATGTTTCCCACACCTTTAAAAAAATGTTCAGAAGTACCAAGATGCACCTGCTTTGAAGCAAAGCCCTTTCCTGTGATGCACTCAAAGTCTCTGCACAAGAGCCAGAGCAGAAACTCTCAACTCTGAAGGTGCTGTGTTTGTAAAGGAAATAACCTTACAAAAACAAAAAGCCAGAAGTAGGAGACTCTGTTAAATACAAGCGCCCTGAAAAATAAGCAACTTCCCAGCTGGAACAGCATTGCCACCTGTGATCAGGACACTCACAACGTTGCCTCAGATTACAGCAGGAGCTTTAGCACAGAAAGGCCGATTTGGCCCATTCATCTGATTTTCAAAAGGGTGACGGGCAAGTGAAACAATGTGATTAATCCCAGGCTCCTTCCCTCCACGTTCTTGACCACACAAAGGTCTGGGCTGGCGCAAATACACAGGAAGAACTGTGTCCCTGATGCCTTCACTGGCACAACAGAAAAAGGGTCAGGACAATTCATCTTTGACAGAGAAACAGCACTTTTTTGTTAACTAAATAATATCCCAAAACACAACATAAGGCTTTACTAAGTTCCTGAGTTGGAACATAAACGTGTGTAGAGGTGCCAGCCACCTGAACCAGTCAAGATTCTCCGTCCACCCAAAGAAGACTAAAAACGATGGCTGCACAGAGGGGGATGCATACCCTCAGAGTGAGAAGGAAAGAAGAGACCATGTCAGGTCTAGTAAATAAAAAGATAACAATATTTGTACTTTTTAATTATTTATTTCTTAAATAATTTTTAAAAGTACCTCTACTGACATCCACATAGCCATTTTGGTTTCTTTGGGGTTTTATTTATAAAAGTCCACATAATTCAGGGCGAGATGTTCTCCTCTTTCCAGGTGCTCAGCAACACCCTCCATGGTGCCCAAGGAAGCACCCATTCCCCTCTCCACATGGACTTTCCAGTTATGACCAACACTGAAATGCTTTTGATCAAAGACATTTCTCTACATGCTAGAACCAATGCTGAAACCCACCCACGCTACTGAGCCACTCTACGTGATGAGTCCCGAATAAGGGAAATCAAACTGAAAAAAAAACCCAAACAACTTCTATGAAAGTCTTTCCCTGCATACAACTTTTGTTGCTAATAATAAAGCTCCAATTCAGATCTTGTCTATTATAGGAAGAACAAGCTGGGAGATACTGCTGTAACTACAGCACCCACTCTGTCAGCTGACTACCAAGCTGATGGAGAACATGCAAACTCCCCACAAGGAGGAAACAGTCTTTGACAGAACTTCATCTTTTTAATTTCTGTGTATTTGAAGCAATACATTATTGTCCAGAACAGTGGCCTCCACACTGACTGTGCATCCCCTCAGTAAAAAAAAATTCTGACCACACATCCACAATACATTTATTTATAAGTTACATACATATATTACTAAAGTTCTAATATTCTCTTCCTGCACCCTAAGGGATCATCATGCACACCCTACTTCAACTAAGGGAGGGTAGATTTAGGCTAGATATAAGGAAGAATTTTTTTACTATGAGGGTGGTAAAACACTGGAATGGGTTGCCCAGAGAGGTAGTGAAGGCCCCATGCCTGGAAACATTCAAGGTCAGGTTGTATGGGGCTCTGAGCAACCTGGTCTAATGGAATATGACCCTGCTCACTGCAGGGGGGTTGGGCTAGGTGGCCTCTAAAGGTCCTTTCCAACCCAAAGCATTCTAGGATTTGATTTTGGAGACCACTGGTCTCAGAGGGAGCTTTACAAAAAGCCATTTATTCAACAGATTCCAAAAGACATCACATACTAAGATGAAAATGTATCTAACAAGGCATTTCTTTTCTAGAGGCACATCAGTTTGAGAAACACTGACCCTACAAAGACTTTTCAGAGGACTTGTCAACAGCCAAAGGTGATGTGCCAGAAGTCACCAAAAGCAGAGAACATTCATCTTTCTCCTCTGCAATACTGCCTAAACATCTGAAAACCAGAGTTCCTACAAGGCCTCATACTCCGGTTCTCTCCAAAGCACAGGTTCCTGGGTTTTGACTCCCAGCAATGCTACACTCAAACTGAAATATCAGACCAAAGTTTTTCCAGCAAAGAAACAGCATCCATCAGCAAGCCACTGCTCTCTAGCCAAAAAAAACAACAAACAAAACCACAACATGAATGCAGAGTCTATGTTTGAAATGCTGTATCATTGTGTTTATGGTTTTTAGGAAAAACAAAATCCTCACTTAGCTCTTTTTTTCTTTGGCTTTACAGATGATGATTCTGTTTTCAGACTGCATGTTCCTTTCACATAGGATTTCACTAGCTACAGCTGTACCACACAATTTCTCACTGAACCATATAATTAGGTTGCACTTTTAGCTGACTACATAAATTGACCTTCAGATGCAACAACTGCATGTGCAGACTGACATTCTGGACATGCACAGCTAGTCTTGGCTGTATCCTGCTTTTGTTGAAATAAATGGCAAAGCTGTCTTAACAACTGAAAAACTCTTTTTATAGAAGAAAGCACAAAAACTCTAGTCAAAGTACAAGAAACAATACTGGTTAAATACATTAAACAAAACGGAAGCAAATTCAGTAAAAACTGCTGGCAGACACCTGCTGATGACCCTGGGACAAGCACCTGACTTGTAGAGAACTGTGCCTGTACGGTTAATGCAAAGAGGAGTTATGAGCCCTGCAAGTCATCAGATAGACCCAAGTACAGGGCTCATCTAAGGTTTTTATGTTGTTATCAGTGTTTACTATTCATTTTCATAACTAGCTTGCTTCATGAGAATAAAAGGTTCTTATAATTCTTTGTCTCAGACTTTTTTTCTACTTGAAATCAACAGCATTTTGAAGACACAATGATGCCTTTCAAATTCTTCCGGTGGAGAACAGACAGGACTGACCCTTTTGGAGGAACTGAACTCTCAGATACAGATTTAGTCTCAACTATGAGACTGTTCAAACATAAACAAGGGGTTTTGGGTTTTTTTAATAGTTATTACAGATATTTGCAAGTCAGGTCATCTAACAGGAGCCTCTCCGTAACAGTCTCCACTCAAGGATCTACTTCCTATGGCATGCTGTAAGTCTATTCCTGCTTTTGTGGACCAGCTGATCTTCTGAGTTCTAGTAACAGCCAGAAAAGTGTTCGGGTCACTTCACTGAAGCATTTATTAGACTTACACAAGAAACAATCCATTCACAGTTTGATGAATGTTTCTCTGTGGCCTGCATTCTTCCTAACAAGAATTCAAAAAGGTTATTCTCAGTATTGTGAATGAGTAAAGACATCTGTTCCTGAACACTTTCTAAAACCAGACTGTGATCAAGTGACTAAAAGTACCATATATATCTGAATTCCCGTCTCATGTCTCTGCAATATCAAAGTGATAAATACGACTGGGTTCTGGACTTCCAAGGGATTAAAAGATATTTTTCCCCCCACTTCATGAGAGACCAGCTTAGACTTTTGAGTCCTTCCACTCCATTCGTCAATTTATTTGCCACCACTATCCCAGTCATCTAGGCATGAAATCGCAGCAGTCGTTCTGACCTCAAAGCTCTTTGGGTTTATTGGGATTTCCAGGCAAGAACAAGGCATGAGGAGGATACGGCCTTTCTAAGCTAATCCTAGAAAAGGGCAAACCTCAAAGCACGGCAGACTCAACAGCTCTTGTAGCGGTGTGTAGCCATCTTCTCACAACAAACTTGAAGAGACTTGTAGAATGATCCCTAGATCTCCCTCTGACCGATGTTGTTGTCTTATGCTTACTCCCCTAACACCTTGTTAATCATTACCATGAAGTTAATATGCTTGACACTGAGACACTCTCCCTTATACTCTAGCAAGTCTTCTTCATTGGTTGGGGTTTTTTCATTTGTTTGCTTGGGGTTTCTGTCGTTGTGGTGGTTTGTCAGGGTTTTTTGGGGGGTATGGAGGGCAGGGAGGATGTGGGGGGTTTCATTTTTGGTTTTTTTTTTGTTTATTTGTTTTTTTTAATAAGAACACCCTCTTGATTTTAGAGGCTGTACAGCAAGCTGAATACTTCTTTCTTCACTTCATACCTAGGCTGTGGTCGACTCTTCTGTTTTCTCCCTTCACAGTCTGCAGAACAGGCCTTTTATTCCTAGTCCATTTTGTGATTGCTCTGCCTTTCCCTCCTCTTCTGTTTTTGGTTGCTTGTTTGTTTTGGTTTTTTTACAGCTCTCATCTATGTGAGTGAATACGAGGATGTAGAGCCTCTCCTCTGAAATGGGACAGCTCACAACCGTACATCTAAACCTCCCCTCCACCTGCCTCTACCCCACCTCAGGACAGCCTTATCCACACTGCCTACCAGGAACAACCCCCAGTCTCTGCGCAGCCCCAGACTGCACCAAGGCATTGCCCAAGAGCACCAGACAGCACGGCCCAAACCTCTCAGTCAGTCGGAACAACCATGGCATTGGGCTTGGAGCCTGTGCCACGGCAGCACTCTGCTCAGCAACGCGAACCACCTACAGCAAGAGCCTTGCACGTCGCTGCTGACGTGGTTGTGCCAGTCACCAGGCTGCGTCCCCACTTGTGTGCATCACCTCCAAGTTATTTTAACGCATACCACATGGTCGCTCATTCTTTCCCAGCTCCACATCCACTTGCTTCCTCTCTTTCTCTCCCTGGCTCTTTAATGGCAGCAAACCCAGCCTCCTCCTCCATCCAGCCTGCCTTGTAGGCTTGCTATAGCATGAACAGACTGAAGTTTTTGGCACCTCACCTCAGTCAGATCATTTCTAATTTTGCTCCTATAGCTCTGCATCATACTGCTCCTCTGTGTCTTCCTGCTTTTGCCATCTCATCACACGTCTGTTGCCAGGTGAGCTGCTTAACTTTTGCATTGCAGCTAGAAGGACAACCCCTCCGCCCTCAAAAGCAAGGTGGGATAAACAGAAGCAGCTCCTTTGCAGCAAGACCTCTCCTCTCAGCTGGCGCAGCACCTGCAAGGTACTACAGAGGAAGCCTTAAGGGATGAACCAGTGCATTTGCTGTTAAGAATAACAGACTGAAATGGCTCCAAAACACACTTTTCCAGCACAGACTGAACAAAACCAGCGATTAGCAAATGAATCCAGCAATCACCGGCCATCATCTCAGCTTGTGGATCACTCCCACATAACAGCTGCTTGCTACACTTGATGGCACCTTTCTGTCCGCCGCTGCCACTGCTCACAGCCACCACGTTCCTTCTCAAAGCCATCACCCAAGCACCAGACACTACTCACCACAGCAAGGCTTCTACAGGCGACATCATCTACCTCCTCCATCTGCAGCTACCCAGTTTTCTCTTCACAGAATCACAGAATGGTAGGGGTTGGAAGGGACCTCTGTGGGTCATCTAGTCCAACCCCCCTGTCAAAGCAGGGTCACCTACAGCAGGCTGCACAGGACCTTGTCCAGCAGGGTTTTGAATATATCCAGAGAAGGAGACTCCACAACCTCCCTGGGCAGCCTGTTCCAGTGCTCCGTCACCCTCAGAGTGAAGAAGTTCTTCCTCATGTTCAGATGGAGCTTCCTACGCTTCAGTTCGTGCCCATTACCCTCTTCTTTTTATTACTTATATTTACTTATATTATTAGTTGTTATTAATTATTCGTCTTCATTCTATATGAGGTGAAACACGGCACATTTCTTCTAGAGGACTTTTTTCCCCCCTCCCTTCCTCCTGTTGACCTGCGTGCCCCTTCAGGCCAAACTTATCATCTCCCCTCGCTCCCACCAGGCCTGCTACGTTGCCCATGACAACCACAGCACTAGTCTCACCTATGAACCTTTCCTGGTCTCTGGCATCAACCGTTAAGACTTCAGGCGTGTTTTGTTGTGTTGCCTTCAACGAGAACCAGGGCACAACACTTGGGCTGGCCAGGGCTTTCCACCTTCTCCACCCGCCAGGGGAAACCCTCACATTCACATCAGGATAGTGTCTACTTCAGTGGCAAGGATGAAGCATTGAGAGGGAAATCCCCCGGACAGGACAGCACAGCCGACACACAGGGTCACCTTACCTGGAGGTTTCCAGCCCCTGACAGCCACAAGCTAGTCCTTGGCCACCAACAGCTTTGAGGGTGCCATCCATCACCCACGTCCTTCTAAACACCTCCCAGCACCACTTTCCTTATGCCGTCCTTTCCACATCAGTTGTGGCTCTTCTCGTCACACCTCAAGAGACTCCTCCTACCACTTTTACTAAAACAAAAGAGATCCAAGGACAAAACAAAAAGGGTGGGCTTCCAACTTTCTAAAGACAACCGCGATTAGCCCTCCAGCAACATAACACATCCTATGTTCACACAGCAAATGGCACTCTGTGCTACCAGACTGTAATTTAGCATGCACAGCAGACGGGTCTCAAGCCCACACTGGAAGATACACCACCCCAGCAACAGACAAGGTCCCTGAAGAACAAGAGCAGCCTCACGTGAGCCAGGCCACATACATACTTTTCCAAATTCATGATTAAACACTCACTTTATAATAGCAATCCATTAGGAAAAACAAACAAAAAAAAGAAACACTGAGGATTAGATGTACAGTGACAAGAACAGATGCTACCACACGTGCAAAAACACTTCTTCGTGCACCGATTTTTCAGGTAATACAGGCATAAAATACTTATTCCCACGTTTCCCCATCTTAATAAAAATTTTTCCTTGCATGGATCAAAGTGATAAATACATATCTAGAGAATTATTTTCTCCTTTTTGAAAGTCAAACCACCTTTACGCCAGTCTAATAATACACACATAGGAGAGATTCATTATTTCAGAACCTCCCCCTCCAATTCATATATATTCCCAAAGACTCACTTTCTGAAACAGCTTAATCCAAAGGGAAGCCACTTAACTGACTTCAACAGAAGCAGAATTAAACCCTAAGGTAACAATCAATATTTCATCTGGATTGCAAGCTGAGATACCTCCGTAGTTTATCAGGAAAAACGGCCAGTCCTTCAACCTCCCAAAAGGTCACAGTCCAGCTCTTCTGTGTGGAGGCAAAGAATAGCAAGACAACGTAGAAAAGCAAACTAACATCTTTGTCTTAGATCGTACACCAATTCAATTCCACAGATGTAAGTGAATTTTTAAGAGACAACATTAGACTTGCAGCTTTTCTGAAACTTTGAGATACCATGAATGTCAAATCCCACTGGAGGAGATCAGATTTAACCTAACATTCCTGATGTCCAGACTTCGCAGGAAAACTGACAGCATTAAACTTTAGAATCCTTACTAATATGTTGAATTAGATGATGGATGTCAATCTTTGGTAAATTTTGATAAAAAGACTGGCACGGACAGTCTGGATATTATTGCATATTTTGTTGGCTTGATTTTAAAATCTAAAGGTGCCGGGTGCTTCATGGGATGTTTGTTTTTGAAACCAAGCGAAACATCAGTGTTCAAAATCATCTGCACGCTCCACAAGTAATAAGTACTACAATTAAAAAGAAAAAACTTCCTTAGCAAAACTGTTTACACTTCTAGTTAGCTGATATCTGAGTTCAGAAACATTTCCAAACAGCATTCTGGAACATACAGTATTTTAACAGAAGTAATTATAAGCAATTATCACTAACTTTTTATTTTCCTTTTTATAATTTCATTTCTAAGATTTTATCAGGAAGAGAAGGGAGACAGCAACCTCTGCATTTTCCTCACACCACAAAACAAACTGGGACACAAAATGAGTACTCTCTCCTCCTTATCTTGTAGCACATAACGCATCTTTTCACTTACAACCACTAAAGTCCTATGATCAATATTTTTAAATGCATAGCCTAGCAAGTTATAAAAAGAACTCCATTAAGAACAGATTATGCTTCAACATAATGCTAAAAAAGCTCATTTCCAATATGTTTTATTTCTGCTCTGTGATATCAACCAGCCCTCGCTTTAATACATCAATAATTAAGAACTGGGGCATGGATGCCCACGTGAAGGTCAATAAATGGCTCATTGTCTCCTCTGCATTTCAGAAGACTGGAACAACAGCAGCACAGCTAACGCAACTTGGTTTCTCAAATCCTTACACCTCTTGAAGCACAGTAACACCTTACCTGTCTCCGCCCCAGCTACCACCACAGCCCCTATGCTCTCAGCTTTTCTTACGAAACAACTCTTAAACTTCTGAGATTATTTCCAGCTCCTTCTGCACATCCTTCCTTACAGGGGAACAGTCAGCTTGTGTTAAGTCCAATTCCCAGCTAAGCCTGCGCTGACTCACTGGCCAATATGCCCATCCTGACTGACAGTCGGGCCTGGCCAAAGAGAACAGATAAATCAAGATATTTTCAAAAAGTCTCTGAGTATTCAACTCTGAGCCCTGCTCTTTGGACAAGTTTGGCTGAAAATTTCCTCTACAAAACTTCAAGCCAAGGATCGACTCCTGAGAGACAGGATAAACAGGTGCGCGTCTCTCCCTCATATCATGGGGATTCATCTTGCCCACGAAGTCATGTGGGGTTTTTTTATTTGTTTTGTAAAATCAGTTCCATTTTAATACAGATTTTGAAACAGGCAAAGGATACTACACTTGTGTCTTTCCACCCCATCGACTGTATTTCCAACCCCAGTTATCTAGAGTAAGATAGCAGGAAGAAAGACTGATGATGACAATACTAGTCTTTACAATGACAGCACAAAGATAAGACTACATTAAAATGTCAGCCCTGCCTCGAGCCAGCTGTCCTCAAAGGTTTCTCCCTGCCCTCAGCACGTGAGGTCTCCAAATATCTGATTAGCATGGTCTGTCATAACTTGATGGAAATTTGTTCTAAAACATGTGTGTGTCTGTATGTATAAATACGCATATACAGCTATTCACACAGATATTTTATATATTATACTTCAATATATACATATTTGGAGAGAGGGAGACACTGACATAAGAGATCCCTACACACTGTTTCTCACAGGGGATCATTGACTTTATACACGAAATTTAGCAGGCTTTTCTTTTCGTTGTTCATGTTACTAAATGACACATACACATTACAATAAAATAAGGAACAAGAAATTCTATTAATACAGTCACCTCACAATCAAGTATTTATGTAGATACTGCAGAAAGCTGGTAGATATTTTATAACTCCTTGGAGACTGAATAAAATTAAATCAAAGGGAGAAGGAAATGTGGTGACGCAAACACTCGCCTTTAATTAATCAAAATATAAGTCAGTGTTCTTCTAGCAGTCAAAGCAGCACCAGGGTAAATGTGAAGATACAGTAAATAACCCAGCAGAAATATACATGCTCGAAGTACGGGCACTGCCTAATTAAAATGGGTTTTTTTCAAGACTGTAGACTGCCAAAGATAGCTGAAAGGGTTCTGCAAAAGGATACTTTGCAGACCAGTTGTGAGAAACCACCCTCAAGAACCACATGTACATCTCAGCCTTGTTAGTCTGAAACTGTGGGCTGCTGCTCCCCTGCACCGGGAAGGCTGCCACTGTGCAAGCCGCAAGGCTGCAACCATCACTGCCACCACGCCACTCCCCAGCGGCTTCTCCGCAGCTGTTCTACAACTCCAGCTTTTACAGCTCTGCCAGCAGGCACAAGGACTACCCAGCACACCTATTTGGTATGCACATGCACGGCATTTGTGGGTTCAGCCACTGCTTGACTAATTGGCTACCTGCTTAATTACAACCCCACCTGAGATAATCTTCTCTAAATGAGTGAAAGTGCAGAGCATCTCCATAGCTACTAATAAGGCTGACATAATCTCTCATCAGAGCAACGTAAGCAATGCTGAGTAGTTATACACAAAAGACTTTAGCCAAGTGCTACAACCAATACAGCCAATTGCTATGAAAATAGTTACAGTTTTATTTATTGATAAAGGTATTTTTAAAAGTGTATTTACAGAAAGATCTGAAGCCAGAAGAGAGAAGTTAATTATCTAGGCAGAATTTAATTATCTAGCCAGACCTCTAATCTATCACAGAACCTTATACACGATTGAAATATCTCAGTATCAACATCAGTCATTTATGTTTGCAGAAACATTTGGTACCTCTGGAGTATTCACTTGTCAAGTTAGGACCACAAGAGAGGAGCTTCACCCGTTTCCCTGACGGCACCCTGAGTTACCTACCACCCCACAGAAGATTTCTCCTTCATTTCTCACTTGCATTAACAGCTTTAGCCTCCAGGCCTCAGTTCTTTTTCTGTTTTTCTTCACTAGATAAGAGTTCCTTTGTAACATATTTTTCCCATAAATATTTTCATAACTCTAATCAGCTCATTTCTCAATCTATTTTTTTGTCAGCTAGACAGATTACATTCAAGTTTCCTGCTGTAAGGTACTTCCTCCATCTTTGGAATAACTTCCACAGCCCTCTTCTTCACCCTGCAGCTCTTCCAACATCCTTTAAAGGATGCTGACACCAGAACATCGCCCAGTGTCCCTGCAATGTGATATGCGGAGGCAAAACCTTATCAACTCTACAGTTCTGGGGCACGTTACGATGCAACAAAGAGATATGGCCAGGCTGCCTGTAAAGCACAGGGTGTCCTTTCATAGACATCTCAACCTAAAAGCAGGGCCCAAATTATCAAAACCCCAAAGCCTTCAGCTCTGCTCACTTATGCAGAGCAGTGATTCATCTCTAAAACCTTCTGCACTGTCTACTCTTTCACTCTCTCCTCTTTCAGAGCATACCAGCTTGGTAACCTCATGCTTCTGGAAAAGTCTCCACTGGAAGTGACTTCCTCTGTCGTGCACCTACTCCCACTGGGTATGTCCCTGGACCTTACCCTTCTCTTTCCAGGAAGCACAGCGGCCACTTTGCTTTTCGTCAAGGTGATAAAGCGTGGTTTGCGACTTCAAAATACATTCCTCAATAGCAGGCACTGTATCTGTACTCTGCAACCTGGTAACTTCAAAACATAAAAGAAGCTCTGTAAACCAAGTCTGTGTTATTTTAATAGACTTCCCTTGCTAGCTGCAGTCTCTGCAGATAATAAACCAATTTGGCAGCAACTCCAATGACAGCATTGCTACCCAACAATAATTACCAAAGCAGGAAATACAAAATAATACAGAAATAATTCACTGTCATTACAGATACATATCTCTCATGTGAAGATAGAGATGTTTCTTTTTACTCTTTTCTTAAAATAACAAACAGAAAAACAAGAAACCTTCAACCCAAACAGAAGAACTGCATGAAACTCTCCACACAGTACTCCCCACTGCTGGCTAATGTCATCAGAGAGTTGGGGAACCTCCAAAGCGCCCTTTGGGAGCAGCTATCGGACTAGTCCAGGCATTCAATCCTGGAATAAAGGGCAATTCTGCAAAGCAGATACCTTGCCTACAGGGACCAAAGCGACACAAGGGCCAAATTCAGCCCTGTAACAAAGCAGCAGCAATGCTCTTGCATTAACAATAGTGATGTTCTCACAACAGCACAGGGGTTTATTTTTTAAACAGAACATTCAGTACACTGCAACCTTCATATAAAAGGATCACTCAACCACTCACTTATCACAACCTCTTAAGGGAATTCTGTAGTTTATACAGTATTTTTAATTACTCAGTATAAGAAAGGCCCAAATTTGATCTACGAAGTGACAGTTTGACGAAATCTCCTAAGACACATGGCTTCGCAAGCACTGAATCTTTATCAAAACTTTCTCATCTGCAAGAACATTGCAGAAGTGAAAACACATAAGCAATTTTACCAGGCCCAAACCACAGAGGCTGTGGAAGATGATACAGTGTTTGTCTGCAGCAAGAAAATCATAATGTATCTCTATTTAGAACACGCATGTGTGCCTATTTGCTCCAGATGCATGTATAATCAGCCCTAGTATAAATTAGAAAACATATGAAGGATTAAACATCAATTGCCTGTCCTCCTACACTTTCCATCCCTCTGCCAGGCCCTGAGAAAAACAGAAGGCACAGTAGCAATGGTTGGAAACAGACCCTGAAATAGGAATAAAAGAGGAAAATACCCATTTTCTTTTTGTGGCAGAAGCAGAACCTGCAAGAACCACATCAGTGTTTCACTCTCAACATATTCTGAAATCAGGAAATTCCAGTGGCTTTAACAGGATCTTAAAGATGCACCATAAATAAGGATGAATAAAATTTGGAGCTGGGACAATTACATTTGACAACAGAAGTTGCAGTATTATGCAAAGAATTGTTTTAATATTACTCGAGGAATCCCACATATTATAACTATTCCTGGGCAACTAGGAGAGTTTTTACAAAATCTCTACGTGTAATCTTTTGTTAGCTTCACCATCTGGGAGTGCACAGACAGCACTTAATCCTACCAGCTTTTTTCCAAGAGACTTAGAGTAAGCCTGTGGTATGCCTTTCTTTTAACAATCAAACGAGGGGTTTATTTCATTTTTGACTGTGGCTTAAAATAGCCCACTATCAAAATAGTCCTAGGGAGATCAAGTCTCCAGGGAACAACAGCATCTTTTACGAAACCAGCTGACAGAGCTAAAACTTTGCCCAATGTTTTCGCCTAGGTATGCATAAACTTCTTCAGAAATGAAGAAATTCAGAAAACTTCACGCCAAATACAGATAAATCATAAAGAAACAAGTTGCTGGTAGAACATGGGGCACATCCTAAGACAAGAAGGGCACTAGCTGGTGAGACAACGGGAGAAAGGGCAGACTAGGAACCAGAGGGGTGAAGCAGGAGAACAGATACAAGACAGGCCATAAAGCCATTATATATACATATCTAGGGATATCCCTGCCATTATGCATATATGTATCTCTACCATTATGCACATCCAGGAGAGTTACAAGTTTGATTTCCCAGATTCATCTTTGTAAAGCTTTTTTTTTTTTTTTTTTTTAAAAACAAAGCCCAAAAATATCCAGAGCAAAACAACTCAGAAGAATCAAGGCCAGGAAGATATGAAAGACGTTTCCTGCTGAAAACAGTGTGTTCCAGCCCTTCACCAATTGTCTGCAGGGAAGCATCCGGGTGTAGAATCACCCACACAATTCCCATGATGACACTACTGCTCTGAAGGGGGTCGATGGTGTTCAATGCATAGGTAGATTTCAGGAATTCCTACAGCTTTATCCTCCGAAGCATTTTTTATAAACACGTGTTATTCTGTCAGAGCTTGGTTTCAGTTGGGTGTGAGTTGGTTTTTTTTCTAGTCCATTGGAAGTTTGTTCCTTATGAAGACTTTGGTAAGGCTGATGGCTATTCTGAAGGCTCAAGAAGTGAGAGCAGAAAAGGAATATGGATTGAGGATACTGAATTCTTTCAAGGTTTGGTCTTTCAGTTCTGGCTGTAAAATATGCACCAATTCGTCGTGGTGACAAAACAGGATAGTCAATAAAGGGATGAACAATTCATGAGAATTTTTGTTTCAAATGTTTTAGAAGACATGGGCACAGCTGGTCCAAAGAAACAACAGATGAAACAGGGCACTCCCTAGCGTGCTATGTCAGCATTTAATTGCATATAATACTTTGCTGGTGTTTTTCAGATGCCTGCTGGTTTGGGGGATGAAGGTTTCTTGGTCTGTGCGCTGGATCTCAGAAGTTTGGCAAGGTCTGAGGAATCAAAGTGTGATGACAACTGTCTTGACCTCTAACATGCCACAGGTCAAATGGACAACACAACCATGCTGGACAGCACAGACTGCAAGCTGGCAGAGGAAAATAATAATATTAGCTCTCTTCAGACATAACTCTTTCGTGCTGATTCACCACACAATTCATTAAAAGGATCAGTGATCAGAGAAACATAATTCACAAAATATACCTGTCACACTGCAAGATTAGTCTGGCTGAAAAGCAGAGCAACGTGGCTTTTTATCTCAAACAGTACTTAAGTAAGGAGCAGCAGCACTCTTAGATAAGGATATAATTAGAAGATTTCCACTTCATTCAACTGTTACAAACAAACAGCGAGGGATTTCAAGTGAGCAATTTGATGGGAAGGGCCAAAGGAAAGTAACAGGCAAAAAAAACCAAAACCATTTCAAGAACAGAACTGCCTCCCAGCACGGCAGCCTGCTGGGCACACTCTGAATAAGGAAAGGCTTTGTTTCAGAACATGTCATAGGTTTGTTTTCTTTAAAAACCTGTCTAAAATGGCTTTCCTCAAAACATCATCTAATAGGTCATTGCCAACACAGATGAAATCTGTACTCTTAGCTGTGGTACTTGTTCCCCAGCTGCTCACACCAGGTGAGGCAGCTGCTCACACGCAAAGCCTCTATTTGTAACAAGGCAACGCTAGCAACGGTCCTAGACTTCAGTGAGTTGTCAAATTCTTATTTTCAGATTTCTACACCAAATTCCGATTCAGAGTTGACTGAGTGGAAGCGTATTCTCTGAAGTACCTTGTCAGACTACGCTGACTTTCAGTGGCTACATTTCACTCTCCTGTAATAGGAACTGCACCCATGAAACATGGAAGATGAGATGGACAGAAGTCAGCTTTGTAGTCACATCACCCCTTCACACTGGAAGGAGATCTGAAGACATCCTGCACACTGCATGGAGACACTGTGAGAAGCCAATGCTTTACGTAGCAAATCCTTCTTCCCGTCAGCTGCTGACCACCGCAGATAGGTCTAGTCCTGCACTCCACAGCCATGCTAACATTGGCTCCCTTGTCCACAAAAATTAACACTGCTTCTGCAAAACAAAAGCATTTGTAGCTATGCATCTCCCATTGCTGCAGGGCAGCAAAGCACCAGACAGACAGACACAGGAAAGACCTTTCCTACAACCCACCCAAAGCTGATCAAGTCCTGTGCAAGCAGTACGCACAGCTTACACATCTACATGGAAGTGTATTATCTCCTACATCTCAGGTATTTGTTCAGACTTTGTGCTGTTTCCTAAAACAAGTTGGAACTCTTTCACCTTCACATTTGAGTCTCCAATCACGCTTCCTCCCACATCCCCATAGATTTACTTTTTACATAGCTAAACTCACACTGCTTACCAGCTCTACTTTCTATTTGATTTACAGCTGAGTTTGATGAAGGATACTGTGTAAGCTCTTATCTGCAGATATGCATAATGCCTGTTTCACCGTTTCAGACGTAGGAGAGCAATAGCTCATGAAGACATTCTAGAAGCAACATTCCCAAACCAGCTCACTTCACGCCTCCTATACGAAAAAACCCATCTCTGTCTACAAATTCACAAACATTCTTTCCATTTTGGTTAAGATATGCTCTCCTGCAAAATGTCTCACTAGCTTTGTATGACTTACAGCCCTCACTACGCTGCGTGACACACTACTGCGAGCGCCAGTTGCTTTTGTACTGCAAGTGCCTTTCTCTGCACTGAGAACAAATCCCACCTGTTCCACATTGCTTGCGAGTATGACTGTTTCACTGCAGATATTTTAGTTCCTTCAGGTCTTGGTAAAACCCTCACGCACGGGAAGCAATTTCTAAACTCCATTCTTATTTTCAAAGTCAAGGCCACCTTGCTGTTCGTCCATATTGAGCTATTTGTTCAATGTTTCTTTATGACTAATCCATTCGCTATTCACAGATCTTTTGTGGCCTATAACCTGCCTGTAACAATGCTCGACTGTTTACTGTAGCAGTATGTTCACCCGATTCTCGTGAAGTCTTTTCCAAACAGCACTGCTACAACACTGGGGAAGGCAGTGTAGAGCCTCACAGCTCCACGACACTTCTGGAGGGGTGGGACTCTCGGCAGGAGTCCAGAAAGAGAGAAAAAAATGGACAGGTATCTGTATACATTTCTTCTGCCTTTTTGTTTCAGCAATGTGGGCTAAAATATTACGCAAGAACTGAAAGATGAAGAATACGATGTTACATGACACCAATGGCCAGTCAAAAATATTTTTCTTCTTGGTGAGGTAGCCTTCATCACTTCTTAGCTGGGGAAAAGCTCTTACTTTGGAATACTTCAAAATAAGCACATATGCCCTTCAACAAAAAAAGCTGCTTTCTGCAGTACTTAAATATGGACTCTTAAAATGAAGACTTCCCATTCTTAAAAGAGCTTTTGTTTTAAAAGGAATTTTTCTCCCCAGGCAGAAAATATACACACCACTTTTTGGTATAGCTTGTGCTGACCCTTTCAGTTTCTATTGCAGTCTCCATGGAAGGGCCTTCTCCCACATCTTGGTATTTCCTCTGTGCACTGGTTTTGGGTGGGACAGAGTTAAATTTCTTCATAGTGGCTAATATGGGGCTATGTCTTGAATTTGCACTGAAAACAGTTTTGATAAGACAGGGATGCTTTAATTACTGCTGAGCAATGCTTACACAGGGTCAAGGCCTTGTCTGCTCCTCACACCACCCCACCAGCCAGTGGGCTGGGGGTGCACAAGAAGCTGGAAGGGGACTTAGCCAGCACAGCTGACCCCAGCTAACCAAAGGGATGTCCCATGCCATATGGCATCATGCTCAGCATAGAAAGCTGAGGGAAGAAGGAGAGGGGGACAACACATGTTCGGAGTAATGCCGTTTGTCTTCCCAAACAACCACTACACATGATGGAGCCCTGCTTTCCTCGAGATGGCTGAACACCTGCCTGCCAGTGTGAAACGGGAAAAGAATTCCTTATTTTGCTTTGCTTGTGTGGCTTTTGCTTTACCTATTAAACTGTCTTTATCTCAACCCACAAGTTTTCTCACTTTTAGTCTTCCAACCCTCTCCGCCATCCCGCTGTATGGGAAGCGAGCGAGCAGCTGTGTGGCGCTTCACTGCCAGCTGGGGTTACACCACGACAGAGCCTGTGTAATACTAGTTCAAGTTGTCCTTGCCAAACACCACTACATTTCTCCAAGATCATATGCATCTAGTTCCTTATCTAGTCTTTCCAAGTTCTTCAGGGAATGTGATACAGTTTCAAAGAGGAAAGAAGAACAAAAATTTCCTCTTCAATTATTTTATATAGGATTTGGATTTGGAGGGGGGAAGTAGTGTTAGTTTTGTTGTTGTTGTTTTGGAGGCACTCATTTACTTATCTGATAGCCTAAAGAAATTTTCTGGCCTTAAAGAAAGCTGCGAGGGAGCACAGCAGTTACACCACAAACCAAAACACCAAGCCTGTAAACAAGCGCGAGAAGCAGCATGCCTTACACCGTAATTAAACTAAGTGATAGTTTTTATTTGTAAACAAGGCAGTCCCACACGACCTCTCAAAACAATGGCTTGGCTAACCTCATCAGTTCATAAGATCAGTATTGCAGCATCTTCTTGCTACAGCATCTTCTCTCCTGCCCCACCCAAGCATTTGAACTACTGTGACAGGACTGATACCTGAGGCCAACCCAACACAGAAGACAAAAGCAAGTATCACTCCTTCTCAGTGAATTTGCTCCCACCTTGCCATCCATCAGGGAACTGAACCGAAACCTGTGCGGCAGCTCTGGCCAGGCGGCCGCAGGCTCCCTCCCTTCCCGGGATGCTGGGGCAGCTGCCACCAGGACCTCCCTGCCCCTCCAGATGCCACCAGGCAAGCAAGGGCATAAAAGGAAGGGAAACCTGATGGGAAGACAAGGGAAAGCCTCAATTCACCCAGCTCCTCTAAATTGCGGTATCTCAAATTTGCTGCTCGAACCAAAAAACAACAAGGTCAGTCACCAGACCTCATCCCTCTCCAGGGCCATTCACTCCAGAGGGCTGAGGCAGCATTTGACTCCAAGACCAGCCACACTTATTTCCAATTTCTCCAGCAAACAAATGAGATACGAAGCAGGTATTTTTCTGCCCTCTCCCTCCTTTCACCTGGGAAGGCCAGAGAGGCCGAGCCTGTGAGGGCAAGGCTTCCTCCTCCCCGAACAGGGGCCACGGGGAGCACCGTAACTCTGAATACAGCTAACCAGCTATGAGCAAACGACGGCACCGAGAGACCTTCATTCACCTCAGGCTGCACTTTGCCTTTCACACGAGACGACAACAGCCTTTGTCCCCAGCGTGGCGTGAGGTTTGTGCTCACACGCAGGACCAGGCCGTGGCGCGTTTCATGCCTGCCATGGCGGCTCCTGCCTCTACCCCCCTCCAGCAGCCACCATCATCTCCAACACTTCGCACGAGCGCTTCCGCACAAGCTAGTGGTTTCGTTCCCTTCACACTAAAAGCCTCAATGGGGAAAAAAGTCCCCAGATCATTCACTTCAGGTAGAAGTTGCGGCTTTTATGAGAGGCAGCCCTGTCCCCGGTCCGCGTTGAGCCAACCACACCACCAGCTGCAGCAGCAGCGTGTCAGCAAATAACAAGATCCCAGCGTAAACCTTTGGGCCTACAAAGCCCTGAAGAGCAATTTGCAGTGTTTGCGTAAGTTGTTCCTTGCCTGTGTTTACACATATACCTAGATACCCAAAGGGATTATGCTCATTTTGTGTTTCCATTTACATGGTCTTGGTTTCAGATTTCTAAATTATGCAGTGCAACACAAACTAGAAGCTCACTACTGGCTACGAGAGTTCTTTCCCTCTTGCTACCAGCGTTTTCTTCAAAGACAAATGAGCCGAGTACCAAAATAATTCCCTGTGCCCTCTATGAAAGCACTTCACAGAAGTAGCATGAGATTTAGGAATCAGACACTTTTCTAAAACCAAGCAAGAATGGGATTACAGCTAATCACATTAGCCTATAACTTTTTTCCCCCCTAAAAGCAGGATTAAAGGCAGAGATGGGCAATTTCCCACATTCCCACACTCCAGCTGCATTCTTCCAGTCTCAGCTTGCTGAATGGCTAACAGAATTACCATCCACAGACCTAGGAATTTCAGGGATTACTCTGGAGAGGTTGCCGAAGGAACTTGCTGGGCTGTAATTCCCAGCTTTGTCCTGCCGGAGAGGGACAGAGAGACCTTAAAATGACATTCCAAAGTATGCCGGAGGGAGTCCCAGCCTGAAGACTTTGGCATCTACATTTTGCAAGGGATGCAGAGACACTGATCTTTGAGTTTGAGAAGAACAAGGGACTGAACTGAGAGCGCAGGACTGGAGATGTGATAATGAGACAGGCGAAAATGTAAGGGAAAGGGTATCATCCCCCAAGTCTGATGATGATGTACCTTTAAGTTTTAAAAGAGATTGGCATCATTTTTAACGCCTTGCCAATTCATGCTCTAGGTCACTATCAGCAGAAGTGACGAGTTTAAGTTCTTACCTTCAAATGACACATGAAAATGGCTAAAAGAAATATTTTTTTGTGCGAAGGGCAAGAAGATGGGAGGAAAAATTTTATCTATATTCTGCAAAATGGAAATTGTTTGTTTCAGACCAACAGCCCACAAAACTTTATGATCTATGTGAGGATATAAGCAACAATACCCATTGGAGTTAGCTTTATGATCACTAACTTCCATTTCTAAATGCCTAACCAAATATCTGAATCTAAAGGCATACTCCATTCCCAGCAGCACCACACATACAATGCAGGTTTCACTGTGTGGCTCTTAAAATTTCTAAAGCAAAAACACTGTGAGCTTGAACTAAGATCAAGTCCTTGCAAAGAAATGGGGAAAAAAATACTTTTCATTGACTCTTTTAGTCAAGATACCTACAAGTTCAGCAAAGAGAAACAAAAACTAGTTCAAACTGGATTTTAGATCTAATTTCTACTCCAAAATTTAGCATTCGCTCATGAAACAAAGACCCTTAAAACAAATTCAGAAGAAAAAGCACTTGTCTCCAAAACACTGTTTTAAAAAGCACTCATAACCAGCAATTTAAGGAACCTAGTTTTACTGCACAGGCTTCTGCAAAGCACCACACACTGCTGAACAAATAAACAAAAAAACCAAGACCTGCACTCTGCCTGCCAAGGCACTTGCACAGACATGGAGCCAGAGGAATTAATGGCAGAGGGATGGGATGGGCCATTGGAAGCGGCACTAAGGTCCCCATATGGCCACCAAAACCGACAGAGGTGCCAACACTCTGTGGTCCTGGGTACAATCAGAGCTGCTCAGCTGCTCCATGAGCCCCGTCAGCAAGGCAGGGACAGGGTAGGTTTTATACAGTGGCTCTCGCCTTCAAAATGCATCATCCAATGCAACCCCGACCTGCTGGAGGGGACTCCGCTCTCAGCTACAATGCTTGATCCTGAAGCAATTTCAGGAGTGCTCTTCCCAACCAGAAGATAAGAGAAGGTTTGCTGCCTACCGTTAAGACTCACAGCTTCTCACTTTCTCCTCCTCATAAGTGGGCAGCATGGATTATGGATCGAAAAATGTCCACAACCAATGATAAAAAGCAACTTCCCTCAAGAAAGAAGGGGAAAAGAAAAAAAAAAGTAATTTAAGAAAAAATTTTAAAAAGTAGCACTTTGGGCAACACATTTTTCCAGCGCTGACCTCCCTTTCACTCAAAGTGTTTCAGAATCTAACAAAAGCCATCTGAAATCAAAGCAGCAATGCCTACCTTCAAAGAGCTGCGTCTTTAAACATCACACCTGAACAAAAAGACAAAACCCTTGCCCAGGTAGCTTGTCATGGAAAGAATTCTGTTTCACCCCAGGGAACAGGTATCAAGTGTCTTACGGCAGGGTCATAGGCTGAAGCTCCTGTTTCAAGAAATGAAGCATGCCAGCCTGCAGTGCATCTCTCCATATGATCTGCTACATCAGAAGAATACAGAGATCTCTGAAGAACAGCAGGGTAACTTTTGGGGTTCTGGTTTTGATTTTTGGGTTCTTTTTGGCAAGACTTCACAAAATGGACCACTGTCCAAGTCATCAGCACTGGAGATCTGCCCTCTGTCCCACCTCCAGCATGAGACTCCACCAAGGACCAGATCGTTGGACCTCTGGCTGACAGGTATTTTACAACATTATAAACACGCACTACGCATCATCTGTTTCTGAGGAGGTCTCTAACACATGCCTAAAGATAGACAAATCATACTTGGCCTGAATGAATCAATGTTGGCCAAAAAAAAAATAAAAAAGATCCACTGCGGATCTTGGCTGGAGCTGGATCTCTGTTGCCTCTCTGCAGGGAGTTTGGAGAGTAGAAATTATCATAACAGGTCATAAAGGACAAAGGAACAAATCAGGAAAATTCAGAAGGGCTCACAGGGGGAGCAGAAGGGAGGAAGAATGTCACTTCTGTTGGTACCTTTAAGCAACGGGTCAGACACACAGATAGAACAGCATAATGGGCATTTAGCTACAGGACCAGCAGATCTTATAAAAGGAGAAATTAACTGGGAAGACTTTGCAAGCAGAGCAATGCCTATGAAACGATCCCTAGACAATCTCACAGACCTCTAACACCAGTTCAAGGACACTTCGCCACAGGATTTTTGAAGCAGTTGCACAGGACATCAGAGTGTGACCCACAAAACCACCGCAAGCTAACACTTAAACAGCACATGCTCTTCTTTCACTCCAACTCACACACATACTGGTGTGTCATCTTCCCCTTAAAAAAACCCCAATTGTTCATGGTGCAAAATAGAAGTAGCAAAAGATACAATCAAATCTCAATCTGTTTCTTCTCTTCTTGTAGCAGAAAACCACCACGGAAAGCACGCATGCGACAGTACATGGCTTCCCACTGTTTTCCCCACCCATTCTCCCTGAAGTCAGGCAAAGAAGACCACCCCAAACCACAGTATTGCCTGAACAGCACCAAACCAAATCAATCAAGACTGACTACACTTATGGTAGCACTTCAAAAAGAAGAAAGAGGGGGACAAAAGAGATTGGAAATGGGTTATTCAACTTTCAGCCACAGTCACCACCAGGATCCGGGACCGACTTTCACAAGAAGCAAATTTGCAGAGCCTACAGGATCTGACACCGTTCCTCCTCCAGCAGAGGAGATGCCCAGGAGAGTTGAAAGCAACCTGGCACTATGACAAGTGAAACTGATAAAAGAGATCTCCCCACATCAGAGCAGAGAGAGGACAACGTAACACTGCTCTCTCCTCCTGGGGAGACCAGACCCCTACGACTCCCATCGGATGGGGACCATTTAGGAGAAGCATTGCCCTGGCCATCAAGACCAGGGCCACCCAAGATTCAAGTGTTCATGCATCCCTTTGTATGAAAGAAAAGAAAGAAAAGGAAACGAATTGAAGCTAAACACAGATGATAATCACCTCAGTGAACAGGACTGACAGCTTACCACTATAATTCTTTCATTTCTAAAAAAACATCTACATTTTCAGTTCTGTCAAGCCAGATGGTCTCTGAGGAGACAGTGCTGCACCTCAGAAGCCCTGGACTCCCCAAGCAGACTCTCTTCCCGTTAAGCCTCACCATGTTGAATACAGATATCAAACAAGGAGCGAAGCTCCAGATTTGCCACTCTGCTTCATGCCAGAAAGGCCTGCCCACCACAGCACACCGATAACCTCTTTTCTACAAGTTGTTTTTTTTTTTTTTTAATCACCATGAGTGCTGAGTCACAGGACCCATATTTTGGTGATACCCAAATATGCGTTGCCCACACCCCCTCCTGCTCAGAGCCTTCCTCCAACCTCCACACTTGCCAATGTTGGCTGCCTCAGCTTGGGGTTATCTTCTCCCTCCCCCTCCCAGGCTCCAGCAATTAAACCATACTGTGATCTAGAACGAGAGACATCCCTTAGACTAGCTTTACCCCAGCACGGCTTCCTGCTGAAGAAATACTGTGCATAATATTTATTTAGAGAACACTAAACTCTGCAGACAAACATTTGCCCTACGTACGGTATTGGGAAGAGGAACCACACCTGCCTCCAGCATTTTATGAGCTTCACCTGTTGAACAGCTCACGCAGCATCAACCATTTAGCACCCCGCCACTCACAGCCACAAGCACAGCTGGCAGCGTCTATTAGACAGTAAGCATGCTGCTGGATGGGGGAGCTGGGCAGGAGGTGCTGGTGGTGAAGCCGGCCAAATGGCTGCAATGGACCTGCTGGCCACCTCCTACGTGCTTGAGCCTCTGTAGCTACCATGCAACAAAACTCCCATCCCAAGTCTGTTGGATTTGGCAGGGGGTGGAGGGGCTCAACACAAACTGGGATTTCTCTCACCGGCTGTGCTGTTTTGCACCCTGAGCACTTGAAACTGTGACGCCTCTTACCCTACCTAACCTGTGAGCAGGGAAACCGCTCTGAATAGCACTGTGTATCGTAGCTGTCCATCCCAAACATACAGCCTACCAGGTAAATATAACTGGCCAAATGGGAACCAAGTCTCACAAGTCACCTTCCTCCTCCTGTTTAATGGGGAGGAAGAAGAAAAATCGTTCGACAGTTAAGAGACAACAAAATGCATAATTACTACGAAGCTGCTGCTGTCCAGTAGGATCTCCTCCATTTTAGAGCAGCAAGTTCAATCAGAACAGGAATCCAGAAGAGAGGGGATAAAGATCCAGAGTAGGCATGACCCAGGAGCCCGTGTCTCCCACGATAAATGCTGCTCCAGCACACACTCAGCACCTACTCCTACTCCACCCCCCTGCCACAGCAAAGTTACTGTGGCTGCTCTGCCCAAATCCACTCAAAGACATCTTACACCTTTCCCAAGCAATGAAGCTGTATCCAAGACAAACAAACAAAGCTGGAGCATTTGTAGGTAACATCTGCCAGCTGCGGCCAGGGGCCAAAGGCAGGCTGCCTGGGTGGACACCGTCACCCTCCGTTTTCAGAAGCCAGGACCACGCTCAAGCAAGATTTTCAGAAACACATGAGATGGCACTAGCCTTAAGCCCCTGGGGGACTAATCCTACAAGACAGCTTAGAGGGATGAATTTCGTACTTGCCTCATTAGGAATCATGTGTGCGCAACTTAGACTACATTAAAAATACCAGAGCATATGACTTACCTCCCCACCACCACCACCTTTTTCTCCTTTAACCCCCACTAGTTCTAAGAAATCAGAGACCACGTGGGCAAAGCCAAGCACACAGCAGCAGGAAAAACAAGCACAGAACCTTAAACTCAGAATTCATTCTCCACATTTGTATCAAACGGATTGCCAAAGCTTATCCTTACTGCCTCAGTTTCTTCACCTGAGGAACCAGAACATTTACACACGTACGTTTTTCTCCAAGGTTACTCCGAAACTATTATTTGCAAGACACCTGGCAGATTAGAGGCATTACATAAATATTAGAAACTCTTATACAAAGAAAGGGATTTCTGAAGCTCTTAAAGCCATCATAAGGTTTCTGTAGGCTGTTTTATATGAGCCCAGGCTTAAACAAGAGTCTGGCTATGTATATTAAAGTTAACATTACATTATGCATAGAAGAATAATTCATACACAGGAAGAATGTTTAGTCGTCTTTAGGTACACATTTGGGATTTGAATTTTTACCTCATTCATCAGTTCCTACTCAGTCTTATGTTCTGAACTACAGAAAGAATAAAGGAACATAATTCTATCCTGACAAAGAAATGTAAACAAATTTTTGAAAAGTTTAAAAAGGAAAGTAATTAATTATTTCTGTGTGTTTAACCTGAGAAGACAGCCAAACAGAACAAGATAAAAAAAAGTGTGCCTTTTCCCAAGCATACCATCCTCCTGAAATTTGTACCAAACAGAACACATACAAGAAATGTGTTTACCGACGGGGTATGAGTCATGCTCCCAGCTGACGGGCAGAAAGACTCGCTCCCAGAAACCAGCACGTAACTTTCAATTCACAGGAGCATGACTGCCGTGTTATCTTCTGTTAATAGGAGGCAATGGGGATTAGAATCAGCGATCAGTGATTGCAAGCCCTACACTATCCTCCGACATCAACACACTGTCCAACTCAGTTTCTGTGCTTTGGTTTGCCTCATCTCATAGATGTGGTAAATTTTCACCTGCTTCAGTTTGTTATTACAACACTTAACGTTTGTATACATAGTTTGGTCTAGACAGAACATGAAAGGTACTCCGGGTGGAAAAATACTTCTGTGTTATCTTAACATTTGTTGATTTTGAGAGTTACATAGATCATGCCCACCTAAAATTTACCATCACTGAGAAAGGCTGGAAACTAATAAAAACCTCCAGTCAATTCTCATGTATATTCATTTCCTACAAGGTAAGTAACACAGCATGAGACAATATGACACAACACCATCAGCCTTACAAAACAACTACTACTTAGAGTAGAAAAAACATAATCCATAAACTTCCCTCCCCACCTTTCCTTTCCATTTTGACCTTGTTCTCGCCGTAACAACATACCACTGTAATAATGCTGCAGAAGGACACAGCCATGGTACTTCACCTACAACTCTGCATCCATTATGGGTCAGTAGTCACCACACCACAGAGAAAATGTAACTGCTACTGCAGGCCTGCAGAGCAGAGAAACCACGGTATCTCTGAACTGTAACATTATGGGGAAAGAGCCTGGACTTCGCGTGTCACCAAATGAAAGGCACCACTAGGATAATAAATTGTCTTCATCAGGCAAGAAACACACATCCCGCAACAGTCGAGCTTCTGGCTACCTGCTATAACTTGGAACTGCAAGAGTATCTGAAGTGTCACTTAGAAATTTTTTATAAATTTATAAAAAAAGGCAGGGAAAACTGCCCTTTGCTTAAGGTCACAGGCAACATAAAATTGAGAATTTCCGCATTTCCCTTAAGTGTATTTAATAGTACCTTTTGATATTCTCCAAAGAGATGGCAGAAAGGTAAGAGTAAAGAGAGGAAAGCACGCAGCACAGAAGCAGCTAGCTATGGTCCCCTCCCCAGGATTCACACAATTTAGAAAAGCAATTACAGTACTGAATTCTGGACTACCAGGAATATATATTCAAAATAGATGGAAAATGGCTAGCCTTGTTTTTCTACCGCGAAACGCTCCTCAATTGCAGTTCCCCTGCAAGTTCACCAGCACGAGCAGCAGGCTAGTCCTTTGCCATTTGCAAATTTAGCATCTATTTAGTCATGCCATATGTAGTCCGGGGAATTCAACCAAGAGAGGAAGGCTCTGCTCCACCCTGTTCAGCCTCTACCTTCACGGGTGAAACAACATAAAGCAAAAGCTGAAAGGTGAAAAATAATGTTCTGGGCAGAGACTGGCTGCAGCTGAATACCATCCGAGTCACTTCACGTTATATACTCCATCTATGCTACTGCCTCTACTTCGCCAGCTTTTTTCAGAGTTTAATGCTTAGCAGAAGCTCTGCAGGGAAGAGGTCATAACACACTGAAAACAGCACAGAAAGGGACCACAGAAGAAATTTCCCTCCCAGTAACAGGGCAATCCAAGCAGAAGCTCAGAAACCAGCTCGCAGCTCAGACAGGGAAAGGTCTGGAAGAGCTCTGTGGCCTCAGGAGCACAGCTGCCAGCGGACAGGAGGGAGGGCAACGAGCAAATACAGTGTCAGGCAGGATCCCCCTCACCCCCTTTACCCAAATAAATGACTTAACTTTCCAGAGAGCAGCAAATCCCCTTACCCCTCTGGATTAAAGGCAGATTTAAAGGAATGCTTGCCAACAAACTACCCTCTCCCTGGGTCGTTCCTGATGCACGTCAGCTAGCCACATGCGGTAAAACTGCGTTAAGGATGCCCTTGATTAAAAATGAAAAGTTTATTTCTAAATAAAACGATACCTTTAAAGACAATTAAAAAACTTACTGGATGTCGGATACAATTTTCATTCTGCTTCTATGGAGTTTTATGACCACTGGAACAGTGTCTGTGCTATAAGAGTAACTCTTTGCCCAGCCTCTTGCCATCCTGTAGCATGAGGTGAACTGACATGCAAGGTCTCAGGTCTGCCATACAAGGGAGAGACAGCAGGACAGTCATTTCAGAATACAATTTTCAGACTGTTCACCAACTAGTGTTGGGCTGACGGTTGGACTTGATGATCTTAGAGGTCTTCTCCAACCTTAATGATTCTATGATTCCATAAGGAAAGCTGAGTCCCCATGGGATTCCCACTGAAATTTCAGGAAGCAATGATGTTTTATCCCAGCACCAAGTATGTTTTTGAAGATCTCATTTGCCTGCCTACATGCTTTGCATAATGATCACTGTTAAAAGAGGGGAAGCTAATAATAAAAAATAAAGGCTAATTTACATTTCACTGCATAATACCACAGAGATAAGTAGATAATTTTAAAAATAAGTTAAAATATATGACATGGATGAGCAATGTTGCAAAAATATCCATTACAAAAAAGTTCAGTACAAGAGAAGCAAGAAAATGGGGAAGAGGAGAAGTGCTTATTTCAAGGGACCAAGTCAGATGAACAAGCATATACCACAGACACTAAGGAGAAGAAACAGTCTACAGGGTAGGCTTCTTCATCACTGCCTAACTTAGTAAGAAATCCCTATCCCCAAGAATCAAAGGAACAAGAGGAAGTCCCTGAAAAAACTACATATTTTGTGGACTCAGACTTCTTTGGAACTGCAGGAGAACCAGGTCTCACCCTGAAATGACTTCTCCAGCTTGGATGAAACACTGACATGATGATGTCAAGGAGCTCCAGTATCACCTGTAAACTGACATGTCTTAGAGCTGAAGAACAGGAACATTGCAAACGCTTCCCTGAGCCAAAGAGTCCAGGTGATCTGTTCTCAGAGCCAAAACTTCCTCCTAAAGACAGTGAGACAGATGCTGGTGCTGGGTATGGAGCGCAAATGCACAGACCTCAACCTCACCGTGCGGCAGTCCATGACATCAGGGCAGGCACAATAAAGGTGGCACACACTCTCTCCTTACACCTCCTGGGCCAGATCCCTGCCTTTCTACATCTACAATAAACCTCTCCTTAACTTCAAGGAATAAAAGTCTCAGTGCCCAAAGGTATCCTCACCAACAAAACACTGGAATTACTTTTGCTGATTTGCGGCAAGGTGGAACTGCGGGGAAGCAAACAGTTCAGCAGCACTGTGGGTACGTCAAGAATATTCCGATTCCTCCACGCCAAACCAAACCAGGAAAATGCAAGTTAAATGGTTGACCTTGGTACTATGTCACAAGCTCCTTGTGAGGACACCAAACTTCCTCCTAACATTTCTTGAAACTGCTCACCTGTACTGTAACAAAAGGCAAACACTGGCCTGATAGTTTCCTTAATATAGACGCTAACACAATGCTAAATAATGGCATAAAAGTCCTTCATCCCCGGCTTCCTCCAAGTAAACAAACTTCAGAACCACATGTAATAGCAATTTGACTTTCCTGGTATTTTTCCATTTCTTTTCTCCATGTAACTCAAATGCATTCCAAAAGGAAAACAGGTATTTTTAACTTCTACCTTCAAGGAAATCTTGCAATTATTTTCAGAAAGCCTGGTAATAGCTCAGTAGGAGTAGGAAAAAAAAAAAAAAAAAGAAAGAGTCCTATTTGGCAAAACCAAATTCATCCTTATTACCTTCTTTTTCTTTATTCTCTAATGGCTGTTGCACCGCTGTGGCTTTGGAGGACAACGCAATTTTGTCCTGCTCTCCTCCAAGCCTCTGCGCAGCAGGGCATTTTGACATCTTCCGGTTCCAACCAAACCCCATGCTGGAAGATCATATGGATGTTTCTAGGAAGAGCCTGCTAACAAGTCCCCTAACTCTCTCTCTAAGAAGGAACACCTTTCACTGAGCTCTGCTCCACCAGCACTGGAACCAGTAATTGCACTGGAAGGGGATGAGACAAAAGGAAAAAAAAAAACAGAGATAAAGCAGAAGCCCGACCTCTTTTCACACAGATAACAATAGGAACCGAGAAAGCCGGTGACTTTTATAACTGCTCAAAGCTCAAAATAATAACAAGTATATGAAAACAACTATCCCAGCATGTTCTTCTTTCAGGATTACCAGAGCCATTTACTGTATCTCCAAGCACTCCCCTCATAGAAGGTTTCACCTACAGGGTCTGCCTGGGCTGTCACTTTAAAGCTTGCGGGCAGCAGTGGATGCGCATACCTGGGAGCCACTTTGTCACCAACTTGCAATTACAGTTACTTGCTGAAAGCCACAGCACCTCACCTAAGCTAAAAACAGCAGCACTCACTCGCTTTAGTAAAGCACCGCTTTTGAAGGGAATATTATAGTAGCAGAACACTTAGAGCTTACTTTTAAACATTTAAACTTCTAGTTCCTGGGGAATTTGCTCGGTAGTCTATTCAGCTCTTTAATAATCTGAAGAGAACAATTTAAAATCCGTTAAATATCTCTTCCCATTTCAGTGTCGCCAATGATGCAACAACCCCTTAAATAAAGGCAGCGATTGCTCCTTGTGAAGCCCTCGCTGTGGCTTTCGCAGTAGCTTCGTTGGGAATTCACGCACGCCCGAAGAGACAGCGCTCCACGGCGAAACAGCTCGTAGCTTGGAAGAGCTCCTTCAGCGGAACTTCTGCCATCCGAGTTGGAGCACCATGGATGGCCGGGCACCTTCCAGGCTTCGAGACGGCAGCAGAGCCAAACCAGAGACAGAGTCCCGCTCCCATCAAAGCAACCAGCGGTGTGCGCCGATACCGCAGTCAAGTCCAAGGACGCGGGCTGCCTCTGCAGCTGCTCCAACGGCCAGCGGGACGCAGATCTGCACCCGGAGGGACGCTGCCCTGTGCCTGGCTGGCATTCAAGGGGCTGCGTCCCATCGTTCGGTTTCACTGGGCTCAAGACGACCACCAGGTCCCGGCCGGGCAACGTCTAAAGCAAACGCCACCACACGAGCCCGGGCAGCGAACTGCTGGGAAAGCCCAGCTCCGCGGCTGGCCAGCGGGTCTTCCTCCCAGTTGGGAGCTCACCTTCCTCACGCGTCTCTGGAAAGCCCCCGGGGGCTGCGCGCCCAGCCAGCGGGCTGGCGGCTGCCGGGCCGCGGGAAGGAGCCCCAGCCCCGCGCGTTTCAGCTGCACAGCGCTCGTTGCACGCTCACGAACCAGACCAGGTCTGCTCTCAGGGGCCCTCTGCCTTCCCGAGCCGCGGGCGGAGGCAGCCGCTCACCGGCGGGGACTCCAGCCTCGGCCCCCGCAGCCCCCTTCGCCGCCCTTCGCGGGGACTCAGCGGGGCAGC
>Ga0065711_1001210_pt1 | contig 46561 bp, 19 predicted proteins | sample Hoacrofraction12_FD_59098 | JGI IMG/M metagenome (GOLD analysis project Ga0065711, IMG submission 59098) | Hoatzin crop microbial communities from Cojedes, Venezuela - Epithelial fraction 12 v2 (version 2) | ecosystem: Host-associated > Birds > Digestive system > Esophagus > Crop | place... | reverse complement strand
GGGGGGGGGGGGGGCGCAACCAGGAAGGGAAAGGAAAGGGGGAAGAAGAGGGAACATGGAGGCCATCCCTTTCCTCTCATGGGCTCCAGGAAACCTCCTAGCACTTGTACAAACCCAGCAACATGGACCTCTGCCCATGTGCTGGTTGGCAGTCAATTCGGATAACGACCATGCCAGGCTGAAACTGCTGCTCCGGATTGGCTCTATTCATTGCATTTCTCTTTCAAATTGCTGTTTGCAGAAGTGTTCCAACAGGATTTGCTAACAATGCACTTACTACTGTTTAAAAAAACCAGACTACCTCTAAGGCATTAGATTTAAGAAGCATTTATACCGCTTGAACAAAAGACTTTTTTTTTTTCTGGTTTTAAGCCCTTTAGTGCTTTCAAGTCTAATTCATTTAAGCAAGCAGATAAAAATATTACTTATTGCAGGGCAGCGTATTTCCAGAAAGATCTAATCAGCATTAGCCTTTCTGATTACTAAGTAAGCAGCTTGTTAAGTATTGATCATAAATTTATGATATCACTTGGATTTAGTTTAGCTTTGCATATTAGCATCAGCTGCTGCGAGATGCAAATACAATAGATTCGCTTTCCTATTGCTTGTCAGAGTATTGTACATGTGCTGCTTCAGTATCCCAGACTCAGATATTGCATTCCTCCCCTGGGGTCTAACAAACAAGAATTTCAAGAGGGCAGAAAATGAAATTCTAGCCCAAGGGAAAACTTTTGATGAAAAAAGTTGCATTGTTAATAGTTTTCATGGAAAATGAGATGAAAGCGGGGATGAAAAAATAATACTGGAGTGGTTTTAGCTCTAAGTGCCACTGAGGGCCTGATGAGAGCTGCAGTTTGTCGTTTCTGAGCCCAGTCTCTTCTGCACACTGGGCTTGCAGTCAGGCTCATGCAAAGCGTGCCTCGCTGGGTGTAGGGTAGGAGGAAGACCGCTGCTCCCCGTGGGCGACGTCAGGCAAGGGAGGCTGCCTGGTAAAACCTAAAATATAATTGAGGAAGAATTATGAAATCTGGATTGACTAAAAATCATTAATTCTATTGGATGTATTCTTTTTCATTACAAGAAGTTCTTTACTCCTGTGGATAGCAGGCGCTTTCCACGAGAACTGCGAAAGCCAGATGCGTCCAACAGAAATGCTGATGGAAATCATTTAGGTCAGCTTTCACAATATCACCTTGTACTTTGAAAACAGCAAGCGAGCCAGCCTTCCTGCTTTACCCAGCAGGAATCGATGGCAGACGGGCCAGGTGGACCTCAGGGCTGGACAGCAGGTCATTTTTAGTGCACAGATCTGCTGCTCGTTGCTTCATCACCAGAAGAGGGAACAGACATAGCAGCGCATTAAAGAGTCACTGCATGCACCACCACGTTCCCTCCTTGAAAGTGAGGAATGGTGACTGCAGAAATCCATCTTTATTGTTCTTGGATTCATTAGGAGCAGAAAACTGATGTGCAAAAAAAAAATCGCACATAAAATCCAAGCAGATCCGAAGTGCCAAGAGACCTTACAGGAGCTCCTGGTGAGGCAGCGTGCGGCTGAGGTAACCAGCTTCTCCAACCTGCTAATTACCTTGCTCCATTTTTCAAGGCAGGGGATAAAATGTCACGATGACATATTTCGCTTTAGCTAATCAATGCTGCGGGCTGCAAAGCAAAAGAAAATAGCCCCATGAATTCACAGTAACCTTCTTCAGAGGCCTTTTGGTTTTTTTATGCTTAGCTGCTGCAAAACAGGAGTCGTTAAGCAATGAAAATGCGGCACTGCGTGCTCCGCTTCTCGTCGCTGCTGGCTGAGCAGCCTTCAGCAGGGGCGCAGCTACCAGCTGGACACTCGGCTGCCACCGAGACCAGACACAGCAGCTGCCTCCCGCTTCTCCGCCAGCTGCGTGGCCGGTGGTGACATCCGTCAGCTGTCAGGCTCCTTCCTCTGCGGTCAGCGAGCAGCGGCAGAGGTGCTCCGAGGAGCACGAGAGCCCCCTTGGGAGTCACCCACCGAGCCCACGCTACGGCAGCGCTGGCACTCGGGGTGCGGGGAGCCGCAGGTGGCGAGGAAGACGCATCAAAGCCATCCGCTGGGTTCATTCGTCCTTCCAAGGGCTGGATGAGTGAACCAAGTCCAGGCTCTTTTTTTTTTTTTCTTTTCTGTTAAATATGGGCAGAGCTTGGGGGTACTCAGGGAGGATGTCCTGTCTCCTCTTTCCCAGAACTGCCTGCTTACCACCGACACAAACGTGCTTTCCCTGCCTCACTGGCATGCACAGACGCTTCTCCCAACCTTTTTCACCAGACTCCCTCTGTGCTCCACACTGTGTTTGTGCTGACAGCAGAAAGCAAGCAAACAAACAGCTTTCCTAGAATAAATTTGACCATAAAAACAAATCTCCATGAAATTAGAAGGTTTTTAGCAAAACTTACTTTTTTAAAATTTATTTTAAAAATAAAATCACTCTGTGGAAAATTTTCCTTTAAAAAAAATAGACCTGTTGAAAAGGAACTGAAGTAATTGATCAGAAAGCAACTAGAATACCAAAAGCTTGTTAGGTGACATGTGACTGGACTATTAAAAAAATAAGTTTATAGCTGTTTAGGAAGGGCCAACAAGAAAAAAAATGATTAGTTTGGAGTATCAATGAATCTGTTTATTTTTATATTCTGTCTTTATTCTGACAGGACACAAGGGTAAACTTAGAAGTCTCTACTTACTAATAAAAATGAAAGAATCAGCATGGGACACACGAGAGGTCTACTACAGGTCGTCTAACAAGGAACATCAGGTAGACAGCTTCAATTTATTGTCTTTTAATATTTTTTTAAGCCATCTGTTGGAGACTTTGGTAGCCTTTTTCCTTTCGCAACAGAAAGCTATGACACAGGCAGGAGGCTCAAGAGCTTCTTGGGACACAATGGCCATGATTTTCTGGAAAGGTAAAGGGAAGAAGGAGTTTCGGAGGATGGGCAGCTCCCTAAAGCAAAAGTATTAAAAGCAGACACAGTTGCTATGCCAGTGTGGAGGAAGAGTAGCAGGCGAGCAGCTTGGCTCGTCAGGAGCTATGCAACAGCCTGAAACTTGAGAAGAATAAGAAAAAGAGGAAGTAGGGCGAGTTCTTCAGGAGAAGCATGACAGAAGACCATAAATTCATAAGGGTAAAATGGAAGGCCAGAGACGGAGAACAGCAACATTAACAGGAAAGTATGTAAACTAATATATCAGCAAGACAATAATGATCACTTCTCAGCGGGAAGGGAGCAGCTGGCACTGAGGATCAGAGCAATTAATGCCGCTTGGCTTTAGTATTCACTGAAAAGGATCCAGCCAGGGCGCGGACGGGCAGAAGAATAACCCTCTGGGAAGGGGCGGAAGAGCTAAGATGGGAGCAGAAAAGGAGCAAAGCAAAGAGTAGTCTGGTAAGGTAGAAAACACCTAAGCATATTTAACTGGCTAGACCTGAGGAAATGCACCCAGGGTGCTCGTCAGAACACCCGGCGGGGGAACACGTCAGAACCACGAGACGTCTTTGCTGAGCACTTGGAGAATGAATGGCATTGGATAATGGGAAAAGAGACAAGCAAGATGTTCATCTCAAAAAAAATGACTGAAATGTCCAAGGATAATAGAGCAAGTGTCTTCAATTTCAGTTCCTAGAAAAGCACTGGAACAAATTACCTAATTATATGTGAACATGCAGTAACCAACCAAGACAGAAAGCAACAACCATCACCAACTTTATAAAAAACAATCACATCAAATCAATTCAGTTTTTAACCCATTGCCATACCAGGATGTAAAAACTAAGAGAAGCTTGGGGTTTTAGGGTTTTTTTTTGAGATTCTTTTTTCCCCTGTTGTTTCAGTTTTGAAGTGGGTTTTTCTTTTCCACATTCAGCTAGGTTTGGAAAGGAGAAATAATCGGTCACTGTGTGAAATGGACCAACCTCGAGGGTCTTTGGGAATACAGGATTTTAACAATGTGCCATGAAATGAGACTGCTTTCATGTTTATCTTTATTTATTTTACACTCACCGTTTCCTATCTGTGGACATCCAGACCACACGAGCTGGCTCCCGACTGTGACGCTAGCCTTACAAAGTATTTCTTTAAACTGCACAGGGTAAGAGTAAGATTTACACAGCACCCTGGGGTTCACAAATGCCAGATGAATGTAAATACACATTTCTGCATGCACATGAAAGTGCACTGCAGTGGCATCCAGAGCTGTTTTAAAAATAATTATCTGCATTAGTCACGGGGTTGAGCAAGGAACGCTTTTATAAAGGCAGAGCTGTGAGCCTCCATCCACACGCAGTGGAGCGTGGGGAGGTGCAGGCAGAGATCTAATCTATTAAACCAGTTGATAAATACCTTACACCACTCAGCATGAAAAATCAAGCTGTGAACTATACAACATATGTGAATTATCTTCTAATTTTATTAGACAGAGGCTCACAGTACAATGTTACTGAGAAGGCAGTAAAGCTTGGGTTGCAGCTCCCCTGAAGTCAGACTCTTTGCTGCACAAATGAACCAGGGAATAGAATGCTTATTGTTGGTACCACAGGTCTTCAAGAGACATCTGCAATTCATTTCGTGGGGAAAAAAAAAATTGTTTGCAAGCTCTTGGACATGAATGCTCTACCTGCTCCTCCAAGTTTTGCCAGACCTTCCTTCATGTAGATCAAAATCTCTTTAGCTAAAACACTCTATCCATCACAAATGAAACACTGCAAGAAAAAGTACTTTTATCAGGATAACTCGTTATTACTAAAGAAAAAACTTTGTAAAGAAAAAACTTTGTAAAAAAACCTACACTCACGCACCCAACATTTGATGCCCTTCCTAAAGGAAAAACATTAGCACAGATGAGATGAGTTGGCTGGGATCTCATGGGACACATCCAAAATGCCCTAAAACCCAGCACAGGGCCATAAATCCAGGGTGGAGGAGTGGGCCATTACAGGTCACCAGCGCCCTTGGGGTGATCTGCCCACCGTTGCCCTCAGTGGCTCTTTTGCATCTTCTCTAAATTGTCTCCTTAGAGAGAGGGGGGTCTCCAAGGACGGGGCACAGCACACCAGCCCCAGGGCAGGGACACGTGGGCCTGGGGAAGTTCAGCTGAGAGGCAGGAGGCCAAGAGACTTTGGGGATCCATGGGAGGAGAAACCTGATGGGTGGCTGCAGGCTGCTCACTGAGATGGAAAGGGGGCAAGGTGCCAGCTTGCAGGCTGCGGTACCAGGCTGGGCAGGTGAGGTACAAGTGGCAGGCGACCCGAGTCGGCGTCTTGGTTGCAATAAGTGATAGGGACATAACAGAGGAAGAAGACACGAATACCTGGAAGTTGTGTACTGTGGTCCAGAAATCTGGCTACTTTCAAGTTATCAAGAGATAGAAAATAATCAGTGAGATTGCTCTCCTTTTACCCATCCCTGTCACGTTACCTTGGCCCAATGCACCAAGTTCCCTGTATCTAAACAAACCAAACAACTGACAGCCACTGGCCACTGAAAAAAACCAAACTGACCTCAACTTTCTAATTGTCCCACCCCCAGTGAAAAGGTTTGTTAATTTTCTCTTATTTAACAAAATCTCTGAATTATCCCTTTTTCCTTTAGCAACCACCTACAACACATACACATAGCTGGTGGCTGCATTGCAGACACCATCTGTTCCAGCACAACAGCAACTCACCCACTTCTACCCACTCGGCATGACCAGAATTTAACACTGCATGCTGTGTGTGCAGGGGAGGCACATGTGTTGGCAGCGATGAAGGAGAGCAAACTAGGATAAGGAAGGGACAGTCACTGCTAGAGGGGGAGTAGGGTGCAGCTGAGACGAACCCGTCCCTTCAGGAGGACACTGAGTTGGCCATACTCAAGAAGGTAGAAAAATAATTCATCGCCGCTGAACCAAATGCTTCACCGTCTTGTAAACTGCTTAGTCCTGATGCAGCCACACAACCCTGTTGCTTCCTTAGCACCAGCTACAGCCAGTAATACAATTGTCTTCAGTGTGAAACTTCTCCGGCACAGAACTCCACAGAGTATTTTTCCACAAGTAGGGCATCCCATGGAACACGTGTAAATCATTCTGGGAGCTGGCATCATCATCCCTGGCACGGACAGAGGACCGCAACTTAGCCTGCAAGTCCAGCTCCCTTATCTGACAGCTTTGCTCTGTGGCTGAGCACCACACAGTCTCTGCACCTAACCTTACCCATTTGGGGAACAGATATAAATAACTGCTTCTCACACTACGGCAAACCAAACTTTGCTTGGCAACATGACACAAGACGTTCACAGTACCTTGTCCATTGGGGGCTATAAAAAAAATGTATTCTCTTTTGCAAAAGTTCAGCTATTCCTACCTTTTTTTTTTCCCCTCTTAAATAGGGAATACAAGAAGGCTAGCAAGATTCTTGCATTAGAAAAGTAGATTTTCTTTTTTTCTGGTATGAACTTTTTAAAAAATCAGTGCAGTTCCATCAAGATCCTGTTTCCATGAAGCAACAGGATCACTGTGAGAACAAATTTTTTGCCCAGGGTTTCAATTATCTTTCCAGAAAGGACTCTGCACTATGTGGGCTTCCTCTCAAGGCACGTTGCCAATGCTTTACTTCCAGTTTCTATGACTTCCTTACTTGCTATACCTGGATAATCCACACAATATTGTTCCCTTTGCACTTGGATGCTCAGAAACCCTCTCAGTTCACGTGGCTCAACTTCTGCTCCTAAAATGTCTGCTGAAATGATTTGTGGCATTATTTCTATTATTTAGCAGTTATTAAAACAGAGTACGTTTTCATGTTTCTGTATTTAGACTGACTAGAAGGAAGATGTCATACACCTGCCTACTTATATACCATCGTTTGGTTGATTGTGCAAATATAAACCATTTTGTCTCTCCCCTGAACTAGTTTGAAAGCCCTTTGGAAGTGGGATTGCATTTGATAGTTATTTGCATGGCATCAAGTGCCCTAATTGTATCATCAGATGATAAACTTGAATAATAATTGGTCTGATTAAGGAAACAAGACATGATATGTAAGTCAATCTTTTTAATTATATGCTGAATGTAATCATGGCTACATAAAGTATTTTATTTTTCCTATTCTCTGCCATCTAAACTCCCTCATATACCAGGAAACCACTTTTCTAAGTCATTAGCCTTAAAAAGTCCTCAATCTACATAACCTTGTAATGACAAAAAACCAAACAGTTTACACAGATGGCAATAAAGCAAGCAACATTCAGTCTTAATTGAACAGGGAAATCTATGAAAGTATTGCACGAATTTGCAAAAGCAAACGCTATGCATATAAATAAAACCAGGTTATATACAGATTTTTTCAATAGTTTGAATCAAGTTTTTATTTTAGTACAAAGATTACTCTGGCACAGTAGAAAAAAGCACTCCTTATTCATACATTATTTATATTACCTGTATTGCCACAGTCATTGCAGACTCCCTCCTTTATAATTCTGTTTACAGTTGAGATGCCTTCTCTGCCCTTTTTGGAGCTACTTTTGTTATTCACTTTTATGTTTTATTTTTTTAATATATATACACACTCTTCCTATCCCCTCAACAGAGAAAGAGACAGTGTTTGAAAGTGATGCCATTTAAGCAAATCTTGAAGACTCCCCTTGTATAGCAGTTGTTAAGATGGAGTTTCTTAGTTACACAGCTTAGGAGCTTGAAACTATTTTCCCCTTTTATAACCAGGCCAGTTCCGAGTACTCACTGCTGTATCTGTCAAGTTGAGTAACAGAGGACAAACAGGAAAACAACGATATGACCTGCATCATGCCATGAAAGAACAGAGGGCTTTACAGGAGGAAGAAGCCTTCCCACTCCCAGGGGGAGCTCGGGCTGGCTGTTGCACCCCCTGCCACAGGGACTGCAGCTGAACTGCCTGTTTTCCGCAGTAAAAATCTAAGGGGAGTGCAGAGAAGGAAAAGGAGGGAAAGCTCCTTGCAAATTGCCATCCTCCTGCTTCTGCAGAAGGTCTAATCACACTTTGGTCCTGCAGGCCTTCCGTGTAGAGCCTAGGCTCTGTTCAGTCCTACCTTTACTTGAGCTGGAAGTTCTGTTTCTCCTCAGTTCCTGCTTTACTCTTCAAGAGCAGGCACGTTAAGCACTGCGTAAGGAAGAGCTCCTACAGGGAGGTGGTACATTCCCAGCTGCGTGCCGGAGCCAGCGAGAGACTCTTGCCCTTGCTCCGACATCTTTGATGCAGCAAGCAGAGCTACAGAAGTAGCAGACGTGCAATATCACAGTAAATTTACTGCGACCAATTCTCACAGATGTCAGAAATGACATTATTCAAAATGCAAGTGTTCTCAGCAACCAGATTTCTGAGGAACACCTAAGCAACAGGAGTAGATATTCTTGTAATAGTATTTCTCAAACTAAACAAAAAGCCCAGCAGCACAGGTGAAAATAACACAGCGGTGACTCTTCTGAGCCACAAATGGTTCCTGTCTGGATTCCAAGTATCCTCAAAGCAAAAGGCACTGCAGTTTTTAGCATGTAACCAGAAGGCTGGAGTCACTAAATCCTTTTAGGCTAAGTACTATACAGATGCAAGTTGGCCCCTTTTGAAACCAGCAAGATCATGCTAACTTGGAATCTGTATAAATGAATGCAAAGCTGAAGAGCTATACCACATTTGTACTACATTTGTACTAATTCTTCTGAACATGCATGAGCAGAGCTATCCAGGTTAGAGCTGAGGACCCACATACTCAAAAAGGGTAATAAATTGCTTTGTAGTTTGCAAGGAGTAATATTCAGTATTTAATTTCAAATGAGAATTTACCAGGTCTAAAAGCTCAGGGCTTTTGTCCCAACACAGGAAGCTCCGAAGGCCAAAGTTAAACTTAAGTAGGATGAAATTCATCAGCAATCAGTACTCCTCTGGTATTCTGTGGGGTACACTGACGTATACAGGGCTGTGTTTCACACACCCCTCCATCTCAGTATTCCCATCAGCATTACCAACACCTTAGCCCACACTGCCACGTGTGCCAGTGCAACCCAAGAGCCCCTGGCACAACTACCAGCTGTGCTTGACACACAGAGCCAGCGTGCAGGAAACGCTTTCTATCAGTGCCAAGTAATTTATTTTTTAACCTGTAACTGATGCATGGAAGAACGAAAGGCTCCCATTACGGACAATGTTGCATCTTCTGTGGGTGGATGGTAAACTCTGTGAAACAGGAAAAATAAATCAGAATACCTCTGCTTGAAAATACGGGGTGTTTCAGGTGCCAGAGCTCCCCAACAGCAGTGTCAGACTAACACACCAGACTGCACAAGAGTTAGATTGAGTCCGGCCTTTTAGCACACTCCAGTGAAAGACTGATGTCCCTCATCCCTGGACACAGACCTGGGAAACTGAACTGGCTCTGAACCCAGAGATCAGCAGCACTGATCTCAGTCTCTCCAAACACTTCTCAGTTATTCTCACACGGTTTGTTCTTTTTAACAAATGGAAAACTTTGAATTTTGTCATTCAAATCAAAAGACAAGCTGTCTTAGCAGATCAGTTTTTGCACATGCTACCATTGCATACTTATTTTTTAGGACACGGAAATAAATTTAGTTACATTATACTAGGACTGACCAAAAAAGGAATTTAATCCCAAATCAAGATGGAATTGAATATTTTATAATTTTTATATTTGTTAAAATATTTTGAGTATTGTAAGGAACTTAAACTAAAGTGAGTCATTGCTTGAAAATTTTTATATCACTGAGATATGGACCAAAAAGCTATACATTAAAATAATACTTATATTGGGAAATGCCAGTTTGACACATATATTCCCAATTGTCTTTGCCTGACATGAGTTACATAAAGACACCTCTTCCACACTCCTGGCTTCCTGGCGGAGCACCCCGCTCCTCTGTGGGGTTGCCGATACCTGAAGGATTTTAAAGGATTGCCTTGGGCGTAGGAAGCGACTACCTTGGCGCTGTGCATTAAGTCTGAAATCAGACTTAACACCAGGCACGTTAAGGCCCTTGTCTCCCCAGTAACAATCAGCTGGGCCAGTCTTGACAATACAGCCAGAGGCATGGAGTCTGCTTCTGCCTTATCTCTTCCAAAAGGCGCTTCTGCATCTCACCCTGCTAACAAACTGTGAAGACACTGGTACATCTTCACAAAATCTATTTCATATGGATTTCCAGCAAAACCTTCATCTTGGTAGCTTTCCATGCACCTATACGAGATTCTAACCTGCATGCATATCCCATGTCCGAGCTTTCTGGGTGTTTTTTCCCTTGTACTTTCTTTCACCAAGATTTCACTGGATTCGTAGCTTCATCATGAAGGATTATTGGCCTCAAGCTTAAAAAGACTAATCAGTAGGCAAAGCCACATCTTGTAAACAGCAGAAAGTGCTTACTAACAACCATCCCAGTTCTTAACTGAATCCCAAACATATTTTAAGGTCAATGCTCTATCCATCTGGTAGCGTTGGATTCAATCTTCAATGTGTTTTCTATTTTGAAACTTATAAACTTGCATTTTACATACACACGTAAACAGAAATAATTCGAGAACAGCATCACTGGGCTCTGGTTTTTAATGAAAACATCACAACCACCCTAGAGCAACAGCGGGCGTAGGAGATGTGACTACCCGGACACCTCTGCGGACTACCGTGAGGTCACAGGAAATCCCAAAAGGAAGGGCAGTCTGCACATATTATACATAGGAGTAAAAAAGAAAATCTGTACTCAAACAGTTGTTAACATGGCCTTGTAAAACACCGGTGCAAAGGTTTATTGGTCTAATTCATCAAAACAATCCTCTATTATAAAATTGCTACAACTGAAATACTCTTAAGAATTTGTAGCTTACTTGGTTGCTGTACTTCTCCAGCAAACTCTTTATGAAAGTCACCCACTGTATCTATACGGAGCAGACACTTTCCATACATGTTTGCTTGCCTAGATAAAATTCAAGCCATGTGTGATTTTTTTAAAAGGATTAAAAAGGTCAGTAATTTTTTTGTGCAAGCCATTTTCTTCTTGAATAAAGTCACAGTAAAACCATATAGCCAAAAATGCTTTATTTCACCACCAGCCATATAACCAATATGCATAAAATGGTGGCTGTAATATTTTTGTTCAAAACAGTTCCAAACCCCAAGAAAACTATTCTGAAAACATTAGCCAATACTTTATTCCTATAAAAATAAAAAAGAAAACAGATACATTCATTTCAAGAAGTGTCTACATTTTTAAACAATAAATTAAGCTTCGTAATATCAACATCGATTTACATTTCAAATGATTTAAAAGAAAAGTACAGCTTAGGATACAAACTAAACTGCTTCCCTACCTTCCAAATACATCAAATGCATTCTTTAATTTCCTTTAATGCACTGGCACCTAAGATTTCAGAAGAAGAAACTATAGAGTGCTACAGAAACAACTGTTTAAAAAAAAAAATAAAATAAGAGCCAGAGTCATTGAATGGATATTATCTTCCAAGCTTTTTCTACATCTCTGACCAAACTGCTAACTGAATGTACATGAAAAGACAAACTTTGTAACTAGAATAGTGGAATCTTTTGCAAAGCTTGCAAAAAAACCCCCAACCCCAAACAAACCTTTGGCTTTCCCAACTGTTATGTAATTTATTCCAGTACTATTAAGCACATCTCCGTATCAGTTGTAATGAAGGTCAGTTTTAACCAATACACCATTTAATATTATGAATGCCTAGCAGATTTTCAAAGCCTTGATAAGACTGCCCCTCTTATTTATCTTGTATCCCTCTATTAGGTTACACAATGGAGTGTGAAAACCTAAACAAATTATGTTTAGTACTCACTGCACAGGTCACTGGAATGTAAGTATTGATACTTGTCATTTATTTCGCAAACTCTGGATTTGAAATATACTTGCATTTGAGCGCATATAGTAATTCCTCACCTGATTTCTATAGACAGTAATTTAATTTCTATTAAAAACTAGGAAAAACAACAGTTCTACCAGGTTTTCATTCATGTGTGCGAAGCTCTGAATTAGAAGGGCACTGATCAAGAATAACTCCACTGCCACCACGCTAACCTGCTGCTTAATTGAAACCAGTGAAGCCCATAAAAATTAAAACTGCTGGTCTGAGCATTTTTTCCCTAGAATGAATGTAGGGCTTCACTGTTCTCACAAACTCCTATAGATACACTTGATCGAACTTTAAACTGGACTGCTCACGTTAGATAACGCAAGTAACAACCCCACCAAGGTCCACACAGACTGCTGATTTACTGAGCAGGCTTTCAGTCTCTTCGCTAAGGAAGGCAGCCCTTTCTCCTTCCGCTCCGCAGCAAGGACTTCTGAACCAGGATTGCAACCAACCCTTCGCAAGAAAGCTGAGAAATTAATCGGGCAGTTCGGTCAATGCTGAATTTTCTGTGCTGCAGTGGCCATACTGTTTACTAGTTGAGAACTAGTTTGGTTTATGACTACTTAAGATGCAGCCACAGCAAAGAAGGGTACTCAACTCTAGCAGCTTGCTTTCTTTACAGAGAAGCCATTTTTTCCCTTGTACAAGGTATAAACATGTTTTGTATAGATTTTGGTAAATAGTCCTTCCCTTACTTGAAGATTCAGATTTTAATGTGCTTTTTTTTAAAGCATCAATTCCAGCTTAGCACAGGAAGACTTCCCGATGCTTGGGAGAGCAAGCTCCAGAAGACTTCCTATTTAGAAAACGGTTATTCTGTAGAAGGCTGATAGAAATAGGATGCTAGACTGATTTTAGCTGGTAACCGATCTCAGGTAAAGGATTTATACATCTAGCAAAGCATCTGCTTCCTCTCAGCATGTGTGGCAACCTCATTAGTTACCCAGCCACATTCAGGTACCATTTCTGTCTCAGAAAAAGACACCAAATGAAATGATTTTTAGAAGGAAAAGATTTCAGTTTTGTTTACTGTCATTTAAAAGCACAAAACAGTAATGAGGAAAAAGTTGAACTTAAAATTATTTTCTAGGCCAGTTTGACAAAAATTAAATCCCATCAACAGTAGGGCTTTTTAGTAAAGAAATTGTTCCAAGAGAAATGATGCATTTAAAACAGAGAAGTGTTCTGCAAAGGGAAAAAAAAAATCTTGCATTTCCTACCCCTATACCTCAACTGTTAAAATATTTTCATCCTCACAATTTGATTTTTTTTTTCTTCAATAAAACCAGGTCTAATCCGAATAAAACATTTCCTACATGCTTTTTTCAAAACATCTTTATGATTTTTACCCCTGCTAGCAGCACTGTTTAAATTCAGAGAGAAGCTCAGTTCAGGCTGGTCTGAACCCCACATTGCACCTTCAGCTGGTGTAACTAACACCATATCTTAAGCAACAGCAACATCACTTGGCCTGACAATGACAAAGCCAGTTTTACAGTCGTGGAAAACCTCAAAGTGTTTTTAAAAGGTAAAACAATGACAGGTCAAGAAATGATATCATGAAAGCTAAGAAAACAGAAGTTGAGCAACCATCAGTAAACTGAAGTGTTTCATTACTGTCTATTAAAATCATTGTTTTAATATTTTAAATAAGAACTTCATTCAATTCAAAACCTGCAGCTAAGTTCAAAATCATACATAATCTAAGACTATTATCCAAGTAGTCTGCAAGAAAATTAGGAGAGTCAATAAAGGCACATCTCCTCCTCATTTCCAAAGCTACCTCTTAAGATGAATTTGTGTTTAAAAAGAAAAAAAGACAGTAGTTACTAGTCTCTTAACTACAGCCAAAACTAAACAGTGTCAACAGTCCACACAATTTTCCCATGATATTCTTGGTCCTTAACAATCGACGAGTGGTCAGATCAGACCACTGCTGTCACAGGGCTAGTCTGAGCTGAGAAATGATTAAGTCTGTCAATACCACACGCTACTCCTTTTCATTCAGAGAAACTTACTTTTTTTTTTTTAAGACAACAAATTTCAGTGATTGTGGATACTATCGTTTGAAGCTTGTGCAGCTGGACAACTGGAACATCAACTATGTTAAAGTACACTAAAACTAAATCATATTACATTAGATTTCTGTATTTAACTGTTAATATAATTCTATTGTTAAAACAGACAGTCATCTGAGATGGCTTAACACTATCAGTGTCAGAACTTCAATGCAAGAGAATCCATTTAATCAAAACATTATGTTTTATATAATGAATTAAACATTTACTTGGCTTTCAACTGCCTTTGAATAAAGTATTTCATGACACAACTTTACCTTCTATATAGCTTCAATTAATAAATGCTTTTAACCAAGTAGACTAATTGCAGGTTACCAACTAAAATACAAACACTTCCCAGCGCTCATTCTTTCTGGAAAGGCTTTATGCGAATGAGTAAAATAAACCTGCACTTAAATGCTACATTTCAGAATATAACAATAAAGCCATTAATAGTGAAATAACCATATTTCCATTTTAATTGATTGAATATAAACCATGCGTGTCTATTTTCAAGATTCTCAATCAGTGGACCATTTATGCATTTAGTCTGACACATAAGAACACCATATACAGGGAAGGACTTTTGTTGTAAAACAGTATCATATTATGCTTATAATAAAGCAAATGCATAGCTCATTAGATATTTCAGAACTACAGTTCTTCTGAAATATATATATTTTTAACCAAGTATTGGGTAGTAGAAGAAATTACGGAAAAAAGAGAACAAACTATTAAAAAATGAGTGCATATGAAGAGCTGTTGCGGAATTCTTAGGTACATTTTGATTGCATATAATTTAGTACCAACACCTAAAAGATGGGATTATTGAAAGCAAAACCCTGGATTACAAACTAGTTTTTCTCTTTTTTTTTTTTTTGCTAAACACCACCACTATTCCAGGTTTGGTTGTATTTTAATGATTCGTATTTCATGCAACCTGTTAAGCAGAAGGCATTCATGGTTTATGGCACCATTTTTCTTATTTTCAATACATGGTAAGATCTGTCCCTCCCATCTCCGCCTCTGAAGTGTTCCCCTGTAATATTTCTGAAGACACTGAACAGGCTTTTTAGTTACTTCTGTATCAAAAATAAAGCCACTTAGTTAAAATTTGCTTAATTCTGAAGAATAAGTGTTAGTTTATTTCACAGTGATGAAAACCTCAAAGGCTTACTACTCCCTCTCCATCCACCACCATGCTAGAAATTTTGAATACTTATTGTCACAATCACACAAGCACAGGCAAAAATTGAGGTTTAACTGTTTATGAAGGTTATAGAGAACCTTGACTTCACAGCATTTTCTGCCTTTTGTCAATTGCTTGACAGTTAAAAATTTTGTGTTAGGAGTTTTAACTCCTACCCAAAAAAAAAGTAATCAATCAACTCTGTGCCTTTTTAATTTCCTAATTATTGTGGTAACAAAAGGCAGCATTAAGAAGATGTTTTCGTAATTATGCTTTCATTGCAAGATCAGATCTAAGGCATACATCATTCAGTGCAAAGTCATCACACACTACATAGAGAAGACAAAAACCCCTTCATTCTCCCCAGTGGACCCTACAGGTACATGTGCAAAACCCAGCAAGACTGAAATAAAGATGGACACAAGGTACAAGATACTTGCACAGTTAATATTTGCTCTATGGTTTACAAAAAAAATAAATCAAATATTACAGACGTTACTATTTTTATAGCTTTGAGTAGTCCCTCAGTGTCCAGCAATTTCAAACAAGTTATTAAAATCCAGGTAAGAGTTCACAAATGGTATAATCGAAATCACCTAAGTTTACCAGAACAAGAGCAGCATTTGTTGTCACAATATGACCATCATCATTTAAACACACACATATTAATGTAAGTGAAGCCTATACCATGTATCTTGAGACTGGAGTTATACGAGGAATAAATTTACAGTGTTTTGGTAAATACATATTCAATATGAAGAAACATAAATAGCGTGAGGAATACAGCAATAACCTTGAACACAAATAAACCAAAAGTTTAATTAAGTACTTCCATGAAAGAAACAGATGTCACAAAGAGATGCTTTACGTATTTTCTGACTATTTATTTTCTTGCCTTTTTCCTCCTTGCCTTTTTCACTTCTTGACAAACTATTAATTGCAAGTCATGCCAACTGCAAGGGATGACTCTGAGACCTGGGCACATCAAAACTTAAAAAAGAAAGAGATGTTTTGACAGAAAGGCACACACATAAAAGGGAGGCTTTTATTAACCACCCAGCAGGCACAGATTCTTTAGCACTCACTGCTCCTCATGTGGGAAAGAGCCACTAGCTTTTCTCACTGCTCAATATTCAAACAGCAGCAGGCACCCTGCACTTGTACAACACTTTTCCACATGCATTTTTCAAAAAAATTTCCTGAGCAACATGTGCATGTCCAGTATCATTTTACATCTGAAGTCACAGACAGATTAAGCGACGAGATGCAGTTTAGCAAGTTAAGAGTGAACCAGAGTTACAGTTTCTTGCCTTCCAACCTGTGCCTAATCAAGCAAGAGGATAATGATCCAAAATAATACAAAAACGTCAGTGAAAGTGAAATCTGGAATACAGTTTATAAGAATGAGCACAAATCTAATTACTCTTCAACCTAACAAAGCCAAGAAGCTTTCCATGTTGCCAATTACATGGCATGTTCCAATTAAAACTCTTGATCAATAAATAGTAACCAGGTATCTTCTTTACCTATAGCTAATAATGTAATCTTAAAGGAAGGATCAAGCCTGTAGAAGACAACAGTCAGCAATTTAGCACATCCTACATTCACTTTTCAGCTATCTCCTGGCGAAAAAACATAGCCTTCTGGTAACATGAGATATGCATATTGTACAGCTGTGGCAGTTTCTACAATGAAACTCCAGATATAACTGATAATATCCATAATACAAACCATAATTCTAAAATATACCTGAATATGTGTGTGTATATATATAAAGAAAATTATCTAATTTTCTCTTTTATACACATATAAACATCTGGCTAATATGCCCCATAAAAATTTTTCCTTATTTAGGACTGATCTTTTAAATAATAGTTTTAAACAGTCCCTTAGAATATTTTTTTTTAACGCTATTCAAAAATGAAGAACTATGTCAGGGTAACCAAAAAGCACACACAAAATAAATTAACATCATACAAATGTGGTTATATTGTTCAGAAAGTCCAATTCTCCCATTTGAAATGAAATGGAGACCAGTGTACCTTAGGGTGAATTTTTCATCTTTATACAAATTCATTCTCTCTTTCCATGTAAACCCTCATGTGAATTTAGCTGCATCTCCGTAAAGCAAGAAACACAGTAAATCCACAGCACTCTTGCAAAAGGGAGTTGTGTTTCACTGGATAAGAGCAGTTTTTGCTGAAGCGCAGCAAATCAACATTTTATCACCATCTGAACACTAGCAACACCTGTGCCCTTGTAAGCTTCACACCTTGAATTAGCAGCAACATATTTGATGGGTTCAGTAGTAATTTTTCTTCCAGTATTGGATTAGACTACTCTGCATATACAGTAAGTCAAAAGTCTAGTACTTGTGTGCAACATTAATCCACATTTACACCTAAGAACTCATAAATACACACGGAAACAAAGGTGACAGAGAATTAAACCTCGTTTTAAGCTAAAATGTTTTCAGTCCACGTACAGAAAGCAGTGAAAAACAAGTATAAAGGAGATGGACAGCAGAAACAGAAGAAAAGGAATACAATAACTAAAACTGTAAGAAGTAGATCACTGTAAAAAGGGCAAGTTGCAATTAAAATTGATCATCAGAAGATGCAGACTATACTCTCTGCATAAATGCTTAAATGCAACATTATTTTGCACATCACATACAGTAGATGTGATTTCTAAGAAGCATATTATAACAGCTGGTGTACTAATAGATTTAGGGTAACTGAATACTTAATTTCTCCAGCTCTTAATGTACAGTAGTTATGCAGTAGCCTTTAAAGCTCTTCAGCAGCCTTATAGAAGTCAAGGTTACATTTCCATAAATATTTAGTGTCCCAGTAAGAAAGCTACAAATATTCACCTTCATTGAACTTTCATACAAAGATATTAAATACCTTCTCAAGCTGAACCATTTCAATACTGTGAGTTTTCTTTTTGCTGTTTCAAAGGAAACACAAGGACCTTTCTAACTTCCAAAGTTAAGGGTGTTTTAAGGCAGTAAAAGATATGTATTAAGGTTTCCATGATTGTTTATGGTTGTCTATGTGAATAAAGCATATTACACACAATTGCTCTTATATATTTATCTACATGACTGCATTATACTGTACATGATTTAGCAATCTTCTTGAGAAATTTAAAGTGCCACAGCTCAAATGTGCTCATCTGTCTTTTCATGGGCTTCTAGTCCATTCTAGCTGCTTTCAGAAACAAGCCCTTGCTTTACTTAAGGAGCAGTCTTTTTAAGGGAAAAAAGAATTCATCCTTCGCTGCTGCGCTAACTGCAATCCAGTGGTCGAACCAATCCTTCTTTGTAAACACGAAGAATAGCTTCACAAACAAATTTGTATTGGCTCTGTACAAGAAAAAAGAAACAAAAAAATTTATGGACGATTAGTGAAACTCCGGATTATGCAGTAGTATTGAATAGCACTAACAGTCTCACTGCTTCCTTTTCTCCTGGACAATGACAGGAGAGGAGATACAAAGATCGAAGGAGAAAATCCAACTCTCAAACCTTGCCAATCCTGCAGCTACATATTACTGGGAACTTTTAAGTTACAAGACCAAAAATAGATTTAAAATTACCATATATATAGGTCCAACTTCCTTGCTAAAAACTTCTTTTGATTTTTTAAAAAACACCTACACTATTGCAGAACTTGGAGTCACTTTATTTTCAATTTGTGATCAGAGCACACATCTCCTTCTGTAACAGAATGGGATCAAAACCTTTGGATATAATATTTTTGAAGAGTAACAGCCTCATTAATTCTTCTGTCACCCAACATTTTGAGCTCATTCAGGTCTTATAAAGTCTTCACAAATTAGATTAGTGTTTCTTTTCTGAATTATGCTATTACAAGAAGTATTTCTTCCATGATCTTGTGAGGTACCTCTTTGTTTAAGGCAATTAGCCTGTGAGTCTCTTTCGGAATAGTGATACAGGGAGACATTAGCAATAGGACTGGGGCAGAACTTAAAAATCCATGTAGCCTGAATAAATTTTTATGACTAACACAAACCTGAGATGATGGAAATTTAAAAGAACTTAAAGATCAAAGCATACCTCTCCTCTTCTCCCCAAGTACTTTTCGCTGTTGTCAAAATCCCAAAATGACCACCTTTTGCCAAAACTCCATGTCATATATTCAGAGAAGCGCAGCTTCTCATTTTTTAAATCCCTTTTTACATCTTTGAAATCTTTTCCTAGCTGCCCTTGTATGTCAGCTCTCATCAGCTCTCCAAGAGCATCTGGAAACACTCTCTCAACATCTCCCAAAGGACAGGGCTAAAAGACAACATTTGGACTCTGAGGGACCTTAGGCTGCATTTAAATACCAGTAGTTAGGACTGTTATTCTTGCCCCTAACCTGCAATAAATTTTCTCTTAAGTACAGAAAAACTTAAGGAAAACTGGGGGATGGAAATTAATTTCCTGCATCTCAATTTTCCTGCCTTCTCTTTCAACCCTTCAGTCAATTACTCCCACCTTCAATATCACTCTGTTCTTTTGTCTTTATTTCTTAATTACCTTGACTTTTATCTTCATTGTTATTGTCATTTGCGTATTTCTACTGCCTGAACAAGCTAAGTGTGATATTTAGCTCTCTGTTCAATACTTCTGTTAACTTGTGCGATCAAGTTACTGAACAAATAAGAACGAGCACTTCAGCATTGCTTCCTCTGACTCAGACTCTGACTACTTGTTTTCTTTTATCTGTTGCGGTATTTCTACTGCTCACTCAGCTGATAACTAGTTCTATTATTTATGTCCTAAAGCACTGCTTTCTGTATTGTTTAGTATCTTTAATTTATCTTTAATGGAACATAATGGTTAATTTTTATTCTTTTTTTAATTTTGTTTTTAAATGAAAGGCCATACAGTTACACAAAATTTTGTTGTAGCTTTATTAATTTTGGCTGAAGCTTTTGCTTCACTGTTGCTGCTGACCAAATTACAGGTCTTTGAGAAACTACAGCTTTCATGTGATTAACAGCAGACACTAAACTGATGAGTTAATACCTCTGATGAGTCCATTCTCACTTACTTAGTCTGATATTAACTCACAACATGAATCTGGCTATGTGTGTCATAGAATTGGAGCACAGATGCAGTCCCCACAGGGCAGTTGCACATACTTTGGGCAAGGCTATTACAAATGAACAATCTCTAATGGCTTCTCCCAGAAGCCCAAAGCTGACTATCAAATATGAGCAGTGGGGCTAGCTGGAATGCAGGCATGGGAATGCAATAGAGCACCCAGGATAGATCAAAATGTTAACGTGCATTTCTCTGGTATTCTGTTTTCTCACAGTTGAGTGCTCGCTTCTGCGTCTCATTTACAGCACAGTTTGCCAGTTCTGCTCATTGGCTTTTCATATCTGCATACTTCAGAAATAACAAGTGAATTTAGTTTCACAGTATTGCTGCTACAGATCATCCCTCTCCTGATTGTGCTGATAGCGAGCTGTGGAACACAGCAAGCAAGGTAAAGAATCCTATTTCATATACTCAGTTTTCCACACTCGGGGTCTGGTTGTCAGTGTATTTATTGCCATTCCCCATATTCTTCAGTTAAATCAACAGTGCAAGGACAATTCCTGCTGATTTCTGTTGTAACAGGAGGGACTGGGCCTTCTGGCAAGTTGAAGTTTACTTCAGATTCTTCTGTCTGATTCTCAAAAAGATGACCACCTCCAGAAAGTTTAAACCTGAACTTGCTCAGTTCATTTTAGAAACCGAGGGGCGTAGATGGCTACAACTCCTGAAGTCAACATTCAGCTTCCTTAAATTTAAGATGAGTGTTTCTCATCCTTTGTCATAAGATCAGCTTCCATTTCTGCAAGGAACAGGCAGAGGACTATTGGGACTACTCTCTCCTCAACCATACAGTCCCGATGTGTTTCCAGAGAACGCGCTCCTACTGCAATGAATGACCAGAGTCCCAGCAGCATGCATGAACAATCTCGGCTCAGGGCATTCTAATGTCACACAAGCAACTGCAGTTCCTGAGACTTTCACACCCTTTGATAACACAAGACTCTTCCCCCTTCTAGTCAATCATAATGCCAGCTCCTGCAGTCATTAAACTGTTAATGAATATAAATTGTTTTCTCAAGTTACCTTCTTCCTTCCCTTGTTCAAATGGAAACCAAGGCATTTTCTTTTGAAGGTGAGACAGAAATGCCCAATTCAGCTGTTGACATTGTGGGTCTAAACTCCTTTACTTCCATTTGTTACAGAGCAGTTAGCTCTCAGATAACTCACACTTAATATTTTGTCATTCAACCTCTAGTGAGGAAAGCAGAGCCTCCCATCCTTCATCCTTGGTCTCTAACATCAATATGTTCTTTTCCAACGCTGACACAAAATTGCCCTCATGGTGTCAAATTGTCTGAATCATTTCCATCTTAAAATCACCTTCTTTCATTTTTCAATTATTGATACTAGCCAACTTTTCCCAAATTTCATTCTTGCCCTTTGTTTTTCCAAACTGGAGTAGTGGCACAATTTAAAGAAATACATATATTGCTCCTATCGAATTTCTACTCCTAAGAGGCCTCTTGAAAAACCACTTCCTCTATTCAAACAATAACACAAAAAATTTAATTTTACCTTCAGTTTAATAACTTCCTATAATGCTTTGTACTAGAATGAAAAGCAAAAAAATAATCTAGCTTCTTGCAGAGAATTTAGACAAAGGACCACGAACAGATGATTTGTGCAAGTCTGACTGTGCATTCTAACTACTTGCAATGTATAGAAATCAATCATCTTTCAACAGCAAGGTAAGAAATATTTACAAAAAAGTTAAATACACACATCACAAGCAAAGTAGCCTTTGTCATCGCGCTATGTTATGCTAAATGTAGGAAGCATGAAACATAACAGCAACTGAAGACTCATACAACTAGATAATTTAAAAAAATTTTGGATCTGTTTTAAAACTGGACAAGTGCAGTATATATACAGAAAATGAGGCTTCCTCTTCATCACTTACTGATGTTTGCACCATCATAGCTCGCTGGTCTCGCATTTTTCGTACAATATCCAGTGGATAAACAGGTTGGTTTCTTTCAATTAAGCACATGGCTGTTTCCATAGTGACCAATACACCAGTGCGACCGATTCCAGCACTGTGAAATGTAACAGAAAAATAGTCTATAAAATTAGATTTTTGCAATGCACCAGATTCATATCATAGTCTTAACACTAGGATGCTAAACAGCCTTAGAAATTACAGGAAGATCTTAATAAAATTAGAACAGAGTGCAAAGCTGATCTTTAAAGCAACTTCAGTAATATTTCCTGCCAATTACTAGAAAGAAAAGAATTTTTATATAAATAAAGCTAAAACCTGACAAAGAAAATGGATTTTTAACAATTATAACTGCTTACAAATCTAAATGTACTGGTTTAGTATTTTTGACTAAAAAAAGTAAGCGTAAATTGACTGCTTTTTGACAGGCACTTGAACAGCAGAAAAAACCCCCCCAACTTTGTAGTACCATTCAAAATTAGGTTACAACAGTGGTAGAGCATAAAAATGGAGAACAACTTACATTGCAGATTATCAGCTGTGATAATTACATGACTAAGCCATGTCACCAAAAGGTTGCAGGAGAAAGGGAGAGAAAAGAAACTAATCTTTTAGATTTAACACCAGTGCTTCTGTCTTCAACAGTGAAGGCTGATATTGCACAGTTTAACTTTTTCATCTAATTCAAGGAATCTCCTGTCTTGCAGACAAACTTTTCAAAGCAAATGATTAATCTAAGGCTGAAGCAAATCTATAACTATAATTTTAAAACAGAAGTACCTGCAGTGAACAAGGACTGGCTCATTCTCTACTCTCTTTGGCCTCATACAGGTCACAAACTCCAAGAAGTCCATGGAGTCATCAGGAACACCATGATCAGGCCAAGCAACGTACTGGAGATGGGTGACGGTGTGTTGTTGTTCTGTCTAAAATACAGTAAGGTTTTTAAAAAGTGTTCAGTGTTAGGACTCCTGTATTGATGTTTACTAAATACAAGTCATACTTCTCACAGTAAGCATATTCTGCAGATCCTATAAGATGCAAATGATGTAGAAAATGTTTGTCATTTTAAAATTCAGAGTAAAGTATAAACATATAATTCCCACAAAGCATGCAAAAGGCATTTTCTAAATAAATGAGGTATCAAGTTTAATTTCTGTGATCTAAACAGATTTTATTTTTTTGAATTTATTGACTGTTGACCTATCATACCTTGACATCAATGATTCACCTGACGTAAAATGCTTCAAGACTTCTGCATAATAGTACTATATATATATATATAATAGTTTAGAACAGGTTGGAAGAAACAGCTGAAAAAAGCAGAAGAACTATTAAGAACTATCAAAATAACAGGGCCTTGGGAATACACAATCTATTCTAAATATGTATGCCTGTGTACTTATAGATTCAGTCGTAACATAGTTGCCTGCAACATTTGCTAAATCTGGTTTCTGTTAGAAACAACATATATACTGTTCATACATACATGTTCATTGTACATATACGTTCATTGTAGATATATGAGAGACTTCTGCACAACCCACAGAAGGATACTTTTCTGTATGGAAGCAATTTCATTAGTTAAAAGATTCTGTTGCAGGAAGAGCTCTTTTTTCATTCAATTATACCTAAAAAAATGTTTTTACAGAAGTTCTTTCAGTTCAGCTTGTTGTTAGCTTTGATTATGAAATCACTCAATCATCTTCACATTGAGACTGGGCTCAACTGCTATGTTGTAGATGTAACTGATGATTAGGGTGGGAAGGAAAAAAACCAAAGACACTCCTGAGCTCTGCTGCATCATGCAATGAGGATCTCACCCTTTACAAACTGAGGCAAGTCTTCATGTTCCTTTATTTCTTCCACATGTTTAGCAACAATTAAATGATTTGCTGCATTTTAACAATGGCTATTACTAGACTTAACATTTTACACCCTACTGAAATAAATTTGTCCTTTATCACTGTATTAGTCTTTGTGTCTTAAGTGCACAACTACTGAAATATATGACATGTTTTAAAAGCCTTCAACTGCTTGCTTTCCTCTTCAACTTTAGGAAGTAGCTCCACTCCCAGAGAGCAGGCTACTAAGATACAGAAGACAGAGTAACTAGGGCTTATGTACCAAGTAGAGTCCTAGGAAATGTGTTTATTCCAGTCAAAGTAATTGTAGAAACTTACTATTGCATCCAGGAACATGAAGATAAACAACATGGCTCATACTTTGCTTAAGGGCAGAGCCTGAGCAATCACTATTAAAAGGTCTAGCATAAGGCCCAAGTGGACAATGTAATCTAACATTAATGACTAAGCCCGCTGTAATACAGACTGCACTGGGATCTATCATCCAGGTCATCAAAAGACCCTACAATGACTGGGATCTCTGCAAGAAAAAGCATGGCCTTTTTCTGCTCAGCTTTGCTGCCATTATGTAGTTGAGCTTGATCAAATGATTACACTTTATATTTTTCTGAAATGCCACAGATTGAAAAAAATACAAAAACATGACAAGAAAATGTCATTAAAAAGTCTCCGTTTGCAAATCTGCACGTGCTTAATCAGAACATCTTCAAAAGGGAACTGAGATAAGGCAGCAATTACATGCAACAGTTTGAGCTGATTCTCTTAAATCAGAGACATTTGAATTACAGCATTTAGGTGAAACAAAGACTTGATTCATTCTCAGCTTATCCAAGGGTGAATATCCAGTCACCTTCCATGTGCATCAAGAACTTCAAGCCATGCATCACGGAGAAGTGCCAGTGGCACACCCAAGAACCACCGACAGTGATCTCTAGCATCAAAAGCCATTTTACAAGCTCAGAAAAGAGGAAAGAGTTAACTTCATTTTTACTGATTAGTAATTCAGGCACAAATTAGCGAGTTGCATTTTTTTTTAAATTGTTCATAGACATTGAGTACAACAAGCACATTACATAAGACTTATTCGGAGTGAGAATAAACTGTAAGAGCATGCCCTTAGGCCTCAGAGCTGCTTCTTTTGGTGTGACCATCTTCATTTTCTGTTACATGCCCTGTTCATCTCTAGAGACCAACATAGCTGCGTTTTAATTATTCCAGGTATGCCTCAAGCTTCAGGATAGTTTTCTAGTTATTTGTGTTTTGATATAATCAGTTTTGACTCTCTTGTTTGAGCTCTCCGAGATGATTCAAATTGTTAAAACTTGACCATTACATCACTCGCTTTTCAAAACGGCAAGCATTTTAAAATACTTCATTCTTTATTACTAAGTTAAACCTATTATAAACAGTAGTTATATATGTCAGAACTAGTTTTTCTAATTCTAATATTTTTACACCTCATGCAGAAGATATTAAATCAGATTATTTAAAGCTATTTTTAGTATTGGGTTTTTTAAATACAAAATCTCTAGTCTTTACACTCAGAGTGAAAGTCAGCTTTTGAATTTAGAAAATGTCAGCCAAATACCACCACTCGTACAAATAAATTCCATTAAGAGACCATCATGTTTACTAAAATCTAGCATTCATGTATTAGAAAAATTACTAGAATTATAGTTACTGGTCCCATAGTTAACCCCAATGTACATGTCCTGTTAACAATACTTCTTTTTAAACATACTATTTTTACCAGACCCTGCTGCTTTGTACAAGACTGGTAATGGAAAGTAAGAGGTAGCTTCCCATCGTACTCAGGTTGCTGTCCAGACCATTGTTCTCTGGACATCAGCTTAAATCCTTTTCACAAATTTTTTTTTTTTCTGCACTGAGGTTTTCAATGACAGTCATTATTGTAGCATCCTAATGACTGATAAATGTAGAATTTGTCTCTAAAAATCTGGCTTTATTAGTCCTGTTTTATAACTCTAAATTTACAGAAAGTGAGACAGCAAGAGTTGCTCATGGTCCGGCTGCTATTTTTTGCCTAACTTGACATTATACACCTTGTTGTTCCAAAAATATTCAGTGTTTTTTGCACTCACATGGACTGATTTCAATTGAATTTATGTATTTGGTTATTTCCACAAATCAGCTTAAAAACGGTGGATTAAAAAAAAAATGAGTCTAAACAATTTACAGACTCCAGTGACACTTCGGGATTATGTAATTTGCTCAGTTTATCATCAGCCATTTGGCCAACATTTAGCTGCTCTATGGAGTTGACCCACATTTACTTGGCAAGCAGATACAGAGGTCTAAGACATCGTATCTGTCCCAAGTTATTTGCTACCGTCCTTCTGATGATGGTTATTGTTGCTGCAGCAAAGGTGTCAGCCAAAAAAATAGATGTACCTACCCCTCCGGTGCAAATTCAAGACATTTTACTGCAAAAGTAGCTTCACTGCTCTTAAGCTAACATCTTAGATTTTGCTCAAAAATACAAGATAAAGACGCATGATCTTTGCTAATAAGTCTGCCATTTGGATTGCAACTCTTGACAAAGTATAGGGCTGTCGGAGGTAATGCTTCAAATGGCTGCTGTAACACTTCCAAAGCAATCTCATTGTCAAGACCTTCAGCCACAAAAATATCCATTCTTCACCTTTCTGCAGTTTGCAGCCTTGCTTATTATAATTACATCAAAAGGCAGGCTTCCTCATTTACTTCTCCTAAAATGACTCTCCCCGATTAATAAAATCATCAGATGTTATTCAGAAAAACACCACACACAGATTAGAATAATAATATAAAGAAAGAAGTAAGTTTTGGCTTGAAAGGTCAAACTTAATTTTGCCTTTTCCTAAAATCCAAGTAACTGATTTTGCATGTCACTTTCTCACTTAATGTCCTTTTTGGTCTAGGTTACAATATAATCTTCAATTGAAAAAAAAAAAAAAGAAAATAAATTTCACCATGTAGAACTACATTAACCTTGAAATGGTTGTATTATCTTCTAAGCAGGAAAAGGTGTGCTCCTTGCTAGTGAGCTTCACAAATACACCTTGAAAGTTGAGACTCAGTGATCAGGGTTAAAGCCTAGTTTCTGAAGAGTAGACAATTTGGCAGTAGCATTTGGCATTTCTTTGGACCACTGTTGCCAGCTCATTATGCATTATTCTTTCTATAAAAATGTGCGTGTATATATACACATACCTGTATATTCAGACAGAGGTGTACACACACAGACACAGAATCTATATCTACCCATCTATACATGGATTCATTCACCTTGCTTGGGGATAATTAAAGATAATGAGCATTTACCTCAACATTTGTAATCACCATTTCTCTAACAACATAAGCAATCGTACAATCTTCAGAGTGGCATCTGACACGAAAGCTGCCATATTCCATTACATCTGGCGGATCAGGCCAATACTGATGACATTTGGTCTGTAAAGAAAATTAAGCACACATCAAGAATGTATACAAGCACTTCTATTTCCAGCCTCCCCTCTTATGCTATGGTTCAGGTGATTCAAGGAATGGTATAAAATCTATTCTGTTTTGTTAGTGAGGTGTTCACACCCAAATTGGAAAATAACATGATAAAACAGGCTAAGTTCTCTATAAACTTTTGGTTTTGTCATTTATAATAAAAATACAGGTAAACTGGATGCAGGAGGCTTTCGGTCTGGTACTTATCTGCAATTGCTAAACTGACTTCTCAAGGCATAATGTAGGAGGAAAAAAAGATGGATTTATTCTTTCTTAAGAAGTGAGGGGACAAATTCATAACTAACTTCAGCAACCTAATACCAGGTTATAGCGAAAGCAGAGCCACACTTTTCTTGAAAGTGAACAACGAAAGGACAAGAGGCAACTGAAAAAAAGATGCAAAAGGGGAAATTCTGATTAGATGTTGGCAAAAAATTTCTGCGAGGATGGTCAAGCACAGAAACAAGATGCTCTATGAGGCTGGGGAATCTCCATCCATGGAAGTAATCAAAACTTAAATGACAGGACATTCTGCAACCTGCATGAATTTCAAAGCTGCCCCTCCTTTGAGCAGAGAGGAGAGGACCAAGTATCTCCACAGGTCCTTTCAAACCTGAATTATTCTTAGACCTTGAAGCTAGATCACACTGGAATGCAAAAAGTAGTGCGAACCAGTCTGTCCTCCCGATTCCAACAGTGCAGTGTCACAGCTGAGGGAGAGAGGAAGGCAGGCTCCATTTCTGGAGGCCCTAAGAGATTCTGCACAGAGAGAGGGAGCAGGAAAAGGAATACCCACAAGCACTATCACCCCTTAACACGCACCCTCCAGAAGTTCAGTGTGCCTGGTACTTGTCTGGCTGCTTCCATAAGAACAGTTTCCCTTCTCCTCTCCCTGAAAGCAAGTGCTGAAGGTAATGAAGTCACTCCTCCAATGTTCGAAAGGCTGCTTCCTTAACTCGTGTACTAGCTTTCAGGCCACTAAGAACTGCGTGTTACTTCTGTTTTTGACAGGAATTCACCAAATGGGAAAAATGTCTTCACATTTCCACTCGATCATATTTTGTGTTTTAAGGCAAACATATTTGTAAAACACAAAATAATGCTTATAAACATCAGTAGCAAGAATACCATACAGAAAGTTACTGCAGGTCCAGTAAGCCACAGTAACTTGGTCATATAATGAAAGTTGCCCTTCTTACTTTCTAGGGAAAATTTAGCTCAGAAACTAGAAGAACTGGTGAACAACTTCGACAGAAGACACACACATGAACTAGAGAGATATATATTTCTTTTCTATGTCAGATGCAAGACTGAAGACAGAGATCTTCTCTTAAATGACTAATTTTATCTAAATGCTAAAGTTCTAAACAAAAGCCCAGAAACATATCTATTGATGCAGGAAAGCATAATTTGCCCTCTGCTTCTGGCAGGTTTCATGCAAGGCCATAATGGCTTAACCTTCAAGCATACCAACATCTGACAAGCAAAGTCATACATGCATGCGAGTGCACCTGATGTACAGTACACACAGTTTGAGGTACACCACAATACAAGCAAGAGCTGTAGTGGAATTCAATTTTAAAATTACATCCATGAAATACCCTATCTTTTCTAAAAGAAAATAGATTGATCAATTCTGTGTACAACCATCAGGAACCATTTTCTCTCCTGTCTTCTGCTGCAGACAGTAAGAGGCTGATCTTCAGATCCCTACCACTCTACTGCTGAAATCAGAAAGTCTTCCTTTTTCTGGTTGACCTTCTGAAGGCAGATAAGATGGGCACATCTAGACAGTATACATGTAACTTTTGTAGAAACAATCCTAATGCCAATATCTATTTTTTATTTTAAAAGGTAAGCTTAGAGCAGTGCTGATGGCAGAAAGTTTGCCACCTCATTTCCCATCTAATCAAAAGCTGAAACATGGAACAGACCGAACTTGAAAAAGTATTCCAGTGAGATACTAGTTCAGTGAAACTTTTGTCCACTCAAGTTTGCCCATCATCAGCATTTGATCTCAGTAATTAAATATTCTCATCTTCCACTTCTGCAGCTCCAGTCTTGTAAATAATTGCCATCATGTAACTTATACAAACCAAGTAGTTTCCAAGTATGAGTCCACTGGACTTATGAGAAAGGCATACTAAAGAAAAAGTCCAGCTGAGCTATAAGAAAATCTAAGTGGTTCATTAAAAAACATCTTGACACAAGTCTCCAGACATTGTACTGAAAACTTCAGTTGTGTGTGACCAAAACAGCTGAGCTATAATTGTCGTCTTCACTGACCATACATTTTAATGATAATTGTTACTAGCTCCAAAAGAAACTCAACAAGTCAGTATCCCCAACATGTTTATATTTCAGCTTTAGTTAATTTGGCTTCTCTATAAACTTACCAACACTGCCTGTGCCATCTACTAACATTTTTTGTCTATAACTTTTTAAAAATAATACAGACTGGCAAGAGCTGGAAATTTTGAAATGTTAAAATTTATTAATTCTACCTTTCTTAGGGCTCAATTCTCAATGGCTTGAAATCCAAATTTTAACCATTATGCCTGAAACTTTTACTGTAGTAGTTTATCCGAAATACTTCCCCCTGCATCCATTTCTAAAAAATAAACATTAATGGGGGGGTACTTTTTTATCCTATAATACAAATCTTAACACCATTCAAAAGAGGTATTCCAGAATGTAAAAACTCCAGGGTTTGGGAACAGGTTTGGCATTTGGCAATGGGGATACTCTGGCAAGAACATACATCTTTTAATATCCCTGAAAAGTCACCTGCAAACTGGACAAATGAAAATCATCTCTAAAAGTAAACAAAACTCAGAAAAAGTGTCCAGTGTATAAAGGTACCAGAAGGATGGTGAGAAGTTAGTGACAAATAATCCTGAAGGTTCCAAATAATTGGGCAAAATACAGACTAGTACTAACCTCTGTTTCTCCTCCATACAAGGAAAAGAAAGGAGGAAGCTGTTTTGACTGAAGTACCGTCAAAAGATGAAAGGAGCATTTTTGTGCCAGATGATGTTCAATAACGTCCATCTCCATAAAGAGCTACGTAACCTGACCATGGTTAAATTGTGTTGTTTTTCAGCTTTCACACTTCTTCCATACATTTCCATGAGTAATTATATTGTTGCTTAACTGTCCTTACTTATGACTCAATCATCATGCTCTTTAGGACCTCATATACTCACTCTCTTGCTTTCCAAAAACATTGTTTTTTTGACTGGGATGCCAGATAAATATGATAGTGTAGGATAGATCACTTAGGAAATAAAGATAAAGGCTACAGTAAAGGCACAGAGGAGTATCACCATCTCCATCTCTTAAAAAAACCAAACTGTTCTGTTTTCAGCTTCTGAAAATTCAACAACAGTTCCTTTATGTACATTAAAAATCTAATGACTTCATCTTTAAAACTACAAAGGATAAGTTAGAACAAAGTACAACAAAATACACCAGATATTGCTTTAATATTTACTGTATTATTTTGAAATTAATGGAGTGCTAGAATTTATTTAAACAGAATTAAAAGAAATATCAGAGCAATTCTAGGAAACAACCTATGACATAAATAAAAGTAAGCAGGTTAAATTCGGACCACCAGCCTGCTACAACGTGTAAGTACTGCAATGACAGACTCTTGTTTGAAGCCAGGCTGCAAGTTTTGCTCAACCTGCTCAATGCTTCCAGACATCTGCTGAGTCGTTAGGAGAGCAACTGCCACACGGAGCCCAGTTCTCAGAGGGAAAAATGACAGCACGCAGTACCTGACTGATCAGCAAAACGGAGTCAATGTAGTAATCATCAGACAGCTGGCTTGTTTTCAAAGAACCATAGTAAAAAAGAAGTTGCAGTGTATCTGGTCCTCTAATGTCATTCAGAAAGCCCGGCCTTCACAGAACTGATTCAACAGAATAAGCCGGCCTATTTTAGGGTTAATCATAACAACGGAAAAAAAGTTTAAAGGCATAGTACATTTCTTCAGCATACAAAGAACCTGAGCACTTACCCGTCCTCGCTCAGTGAGAGTTGTTAACATGATGATCAGTGACAACTTGTGATCCCAGACTACTTGCCAGAAGTGTGCACATGTATGTGGAAGAGGCCCCTGAGTAGCAATGTACCTGTTCACGATGGCCACAGAAGGAATTTCCATCTATAAAGCAAAAGAAAAATCCTATGTAAAGTTTGCTTTCACTACTCATGTACTATTTTAATCCAGCATTTCATTCAAATGGGAAGTTTTGAAGGAAGATTAAGGCAGCAAGCTGAGTAATAAGACAATCAAGATCACAAGTTGTTAGGTGAAAAATCTTTAAGTGTTTACTTCAAACCTGATTTATACTATAGATTCTATTGTCCTTCATGCTGAACTAGGAAGAGATGTTCAACAGTGAAAACATATTTGAAAACTTGAAACTGCAAAGCTTTCCAAATTTTCCTTAACATTTGGTAAGGAATAATAGCAAGGTATACCAAAGGTACACTAGCAAAAGCTGTTTAGTGCCCAACAGACACAGTAACTAACTAGATGATTCTGTGATTTAGGTGTTTAACTGAAGTATCTGACACAAAACCCTGTCTCACAGCCTACACACATGGTTAGGGCAATCAGGGCTCTGGTTTATCTTATGTCCTACCAATTATACTATGAAGGGTCCAGAAGTGGTTCTAGAGGGGAAAAGGCTTAGTTTTAAGCTATAGGAGACAACCTCAGCATTTGCAGTATATGGAAAGTTAAAACAAGTTTAACCAGTTTTATTGGTTAAAGACTCTGCACATATCAGTGTATACCACACACTTGCATTTACTAGGTATCAGGATGGCCGCTTGTTTCACAAGGGACACTTTGTCTTTTACATTATGAATCTTTCTCTCTCTTACATTTACAAATCCCCAAAATATAAAATGAAAACCCCTTATTCCTTAAAAAGGCTAAATTTAGTCTGCTATTGTAATATAGAAAATGAGAAAATGCAGGTCTCTGTATGACTTACATTCACATAATTTGCATTAATGTAATCTTCATCTCCTTGCAATATTATCCTTGTGGCATCATCTGCACACACACACACACACACAACAAGAGAGAATAAAATTAGCAATTAAGTGGCACGCTTGTCTTCCATTAGGTCAAAAAAAAAATGAGGAATCACAGACACGCAAACAACAGAATACAAAGCAAAACAGTTAACCTTTTAGAAAATAATATGAACAATTATACAGCTTGGATTGTATAATGAAATCTTTAATCAAGAAGTTCAATACAACAGTTTTATAAGCTATCATTTTAGAGGATGAAGCAAAACAGGCAGAAACTATACTTCATACTCACAAGGTAGAACATCTTTGTATCTGTTCTTGTCCATATTCTGAGGTACCTTTGCACATGTAACAGCCAACCCTGGTTTCTTTCTATAAAGTTGCTGTAAAAAAGAATGAAAAATGGTAGGATTTTGAGGGATGCAATTATGCTATACAAACACTAAATAGATTCACTTGAAAATACACAGATTAAAAGATATCATAAGTTATTTAGTTATTTCCTTTATTTTTTTCCCTAACCATCTGCAAAATTAATCTGACAGATTTTTGTTTTTAACTTGACAAGAATTTCTGTTATTGCTAGTCCATCATCACCTCTAGAAGAATTTCTAGGGAAAAAAATAAAAGAGGAAATGTGAGAGTCATTGAAATAAACCACTTCCCCTGCAAGGTTGCCTTTTTCTTATGAAACTGCGTGCCAGAAGGAAAATGGTAGTTGAGGGTGCAAGGAGTGAGCAATAGAAGACATCAGAAAAAAAAAAACAAACGCTGCAGACTGATGTTTTCTAGAATCAACTGTAATACAAAAAATTCAGACAAACTTTTATTCTCTGGACTAAACCCACCACATTCAATCCTGCAAGTACCTGAAAAAACAAAGCTTCAGTGTATCACAATCTCTTAACATGTGACTCCCTTTTTTTTGGGCCAACCCTTACCTTGCAAACTTTACCTGGAGTAAATGTATGCATACAAGTGAGTAACCAAAATTTTCAGGTCAAAATGCACTACGGGCCTTGTACAAGACAGCAAAAGATACAGAGGGGAAAAAAACAACAAAATCAAGAAATGTAATTATACAACTACATTTTTTTCTGTATTAAATATACATGAAGGCAACTTACAACTGAGTTATTAACCTGGCTATGCCAGAGTTTTATGTACTTCGTTGAACACCTACCAAAGAACTCATTTTATATATATATATATTTTTATATATATATATCATATATATATATATCATACATCATATATATATATTATAAGAGAAAAAGAACAACAAACAAAAAGTGTATTCTACCGTGAGATTGACTCAATCCTAAGACACAGTATCACAGCTCACCATGTTTTTCAACTTGAACAGCATAAACAAGCCATGTGAGAACTTCATAATATATGTAACCAAACAGCTTCTATCATTCTAATTCAAGTTCTATTTTACTAGAGCCAAGCTGCAATTTCTGCTCTTTTTGGGAGTCGAGGAAGAATAATTTAACACTAAGTAACAATTCTGGAGCTTCATTATTGTTGCCTGGCAAAAAGACTAATGCCATTGACAGACTTCTTAAATTCTGCTGAAGTGGAAGAAGGTATTCTGGAAAAACTTTATTATTCATAGTCTACTGGCTAATTTTTTACTATTTCACTAATGTGAATGGAGAGTTTGAAAGCCACCAAAGCTGATAAATTGACAATGCAATTGTCTCTGCTTCTGAAGATCACTAAACAATGAACTCAGAGAAACAAGGACAGTAAGCTATCCCCCTAGTTTATTAGATTTCAAAAAGGTTTTGTGCTTTTTTCCTAACATCAGTAATATCTTTTTATAAATGCTGTCAGGAAAAAAGTCATACAGGATCAAATATCTTACGAAGATTATTACAGGAACTTTGTGAAACAATTCAGTCAACAACTTTGACAATCAAGAAAGCATTGAAAGGCTAGTTCATATGTTTTGAGCTACTGTTTCAGTAGCCAACAGACTCATTGCTATTGCTGCAATGAAGCCAGTGCTGTGGATTTTGAAAAGCAACTATGAACCATAGTCTACAATTCCTTAAAAAAGAAAGGGGGAATCTTAACTCTCAGAAATCTTGGAAACAAAGCAAACGTCATAAAAAGAATGGCTATGCAATAAGCAATACCACAATTCTTCAGCCACCACCACTAAATCTTATGGCATTTGAAAAAACAGTGAAGGGAAACTATCAAAATGGGGAAAAATTGTATTGCTGTTCTACAAGTTTTCAGCATCAGAAGGGGTTACTCCTGAACTCAACAATGTGAAATTTATAAATCATAATAATCAGCTTTTCTCCAAAGTTATAAATGTTTGGATCCACAACAGCAAAACGAGCACAAACATATATGTACTGTACTCCCTTGCAATTAGAGAAGCAGCTAAATTATCTTTTGGAATTTATTATACTAACATTGAAGGAATTAATTTAATAAATTATAAAAATATTTGATCAGTCACATTTTCTATGACATTCATTACTAACATGTAGAAGAACATGACAAACTTTAATTCATTGATTTATACAGCAGTTCTTCAATGTCTCATCCTATATACAGGGGAATCTCACCTACGAAGCAATCTGCCCAAGAAGTAACCATCAGTGTTCTAGATCGCCAGGGAGAAACACCACAGAACTGGACTTTACAAATGTCCCGCAAATGGAAATTAACATTCCAACACTTTAACATCAAGCGCTATGAGAAGATTATGAGGAATGTTCAAGTTGCTCCTGTTATTCCATGAAAGAAAGCAACACCTGAGAACTTGAAACCCTAACTTGAGGTACAAAAGGTGTTTTAGAAATGTCATGGGAAAAGAAACAAAGTACAATACTGACCTCTGTGAAAACCTCACTATTCTACACAAGAAAATAATTAAGAAAAAAAAATATTAATTTAGTGAGTTTTGGGTACATGCTAATTAAAACACATTTTTTTTCAGCAGACGATGTTTTATGCAAGACTGATAGCTTATTCTCCCCTACCCTAAGTAGTGAAGACTGAAACTGATGGGTAAGTCATTCTTGCTCTTTTGAGATAACATTGAACAGAAGCAATGAGATTTCCAATTAATTAAGCCCTTACCTTACTTGCTGCTTACAGCTATTGGTCTATAGTAATGGCATTTAAGAGCTGAGTATTACCTACCTCAAACTGAATAAGAACAGTCCCACTTTCCAGCCCTCTCCTTAGCTGCTCCATAGACTCCTCCAGTGTATCACCACCATATTCAGAACAGATAGGAAGAAGAGATTCTGGGAGATTGGGGGAATCAGCTTCTTCTTCTGATTTAGGCTCCACAAACTGTTTAACTACTGAAAGATGTATTGAAAATTAAAATCCATTACTTACACAGCATTAATGTGTTTGCAACACATATTAAAATTTATCAGCTTGCAAGAACAAGGTTTGCAAAGACAAGGCCTCAGGAAAGCAAACAGCAACACATTTAACTGCATTTCTTTAGGTACTATATTACTGTCGAAACTACTAAGACTAAAATGTCCTCATGAGCTTTCAGAAAACGAAACTCCTCAATGTGCCTATCTGTGAAGGGAAAGAACTTGACTTACAAGCATGAGGAGTTTTTTGCTGCGACCTCGTCTTACAGAATGAACTGATGAATAGGCTAATTGATCACAACATCCACCATATCAAAAAACAAATGACCTTTGCCTAAAAAAGTTTAGAGCATAATTAATGGAATATGTCTATAGAAACTTACATAAGTTTGTAGCCCGAACAACAAAACAAACACAAACATACTTACATTCTACTCCCTTGCCATTAGGGATGCAACTGAATTATCTTGCACAATTTCTTATGCTAACATTGAAGGAACTAACTTAAACTACAAAAAAAAAATTTATTAGTTTTCTATGACATCCCTTGCTAACGTGTTGAAGAACATGACAAACATTAACAGATTAATCTACACAGCAGTTCTGTCTCTATGAAAGATATTGTATCACCAAATGTGTCCAACTGTGGTTATTCTCCGCAATGATCAGAATGGCTCATACATGCCAGACTTCAGAAAATGAGGAGCTGTTCATACTCACATCTATACAAACAACTGGCACAGGGCCACAGGTTATCTTTAGCTAAGAGCAGATTTCTCTTATCTGCAAGCAGGAAGGGGACTAGAAAAGTTAAGGGAAGACTAAATACTGCATAGAGCCAGTGGAAAGGCCTACGACAACAGGAGCAGGACTGCTCAGGGAAAACAAGACCAAGAGCCCATCTGTCTTCTTAGAAACACAAGAAATTTTAAATAAAGTAAATACTATAGTAGTACATATCTTTTAGGCAGTTTTATTCCCTCCTGTTTCCCAGTGATGCATAAACCCTTCAGATTCTACTAAGCCTTAATGTAATCAGAAACTCTGCGCAAAGTCCTTCCATAATTGTGTGTGTTAAGGTCTTACCATAGCTTTTACGGAAATTAAATAATAAACTAGAAGTTTCATATCATCTGAAAGCTCTTGGGATCACCATGTGTTTAAATACGGAGCAAGCAAAACCAAGCTGGATGGGTTCCCCATATTTTAAATATACAGGTGTAAGACCCTGCGTATTTCAGAGATTGTCTCCTGTTTGCTGGCAGCAGTTCAGGAAATAGCCAGCACAGGCCAAGCTCAGTATTGTCACAAAAAGTCTATAAATGAAAAAAAAAAAACCAAAAAGCAAGCTTATTTGACTTGTTTCATTGTATAATTGTACTGCGGAACAGCCCATGGGTATTTACAAACCCACAACTGAGGATTTGTATATACAAAAAAAACCAACCCAAAAACTTTTGCAAGGGACTATTTGTTCTTATAGCTTTTTAGATTTCAAAAATAAGAAGAAATTCTAACTTGACAGATTCTTTGTTGCAGTGGTAAGAACCTATACAGTTAAAACTATTCATACTACTAATTCAAACACAGGGAGATCTACTTTTTAGTATAGACCTATTCCCAGTGCACTGAGAACACATTTATGTAAACAGAACAGGGTATACCACCAAGCATAATAGCAACAGTCTCAAAAACATTAAAAGCAAATAAAATTAGCCCAGTTACCTTTTCGCCTGACCAAAAGTGCAAGCTCTCTTGTGTGAGATTCTCTGCTGGCTTTTATGAACATGACCACCTGGTCATGTGTGTGCTCTGAGATATCTCGGCCATTAATTAATACTATCTGATCACCTTCATTCAGTTTTGGAATGCACTTATCAGCCTGTTTCAAGACCAAAGAAACACATTAATGTCATTGCATCCAGTCATGTAAGCAGGAATATATCAGGATATTGAGCTCATCATGTAAGCAAAGTCTTCAGAGTTCTCCTGACAAAGTTTCGTCTTCTGTATCAGAAGTTCTATCAGAGCATTTAAATGTAAAGCTGTCTTTCTTGCTTCAAAGCCTCTCAATGAAGATGAGAAACAGTTCAAACAGCACATTCATAGCTATAAAAAGAATTCGTATTTAACAAACAGCCATCATCAGATTGCTCTTAAAGATCTAAATTTCAGACTTCAAGTCTCAACAGCCACTGGTTACAAATATTTGCAAATGAATTTCTGGGAAAAGTGTTTGAGGCACATAAGAGGACATGCTTCAGTTTTCATGCAGTGAACACTGAGAAGTCCAAACGTGTTTTTGATGAACATAATTTAACCAACACGACATTCCATAGACATGCATTTTTTAAAATTGAAATAAATCTATATACATTCCACATTTTTTTTATCAGATTCTTGTTTGGTGGATATCAAATGATATCAGCAAATAGAGAACATTCTTCCTCACTTCATTCACTGAAAGTTTTAACAAGATGATGCAGGTAAGTACTCAACCTATGATGCTCAATTACCCTGCATTTGTGACAAATTCTTTTGTTATCTGTGCTGCAGAAAACACTAAAACAAGGTTTCCCCCATCTCAGATGACGTTAGATTATGTCTTGTCTTGGATACAGGAATTTAGATTAACTGCTGAACTCTAGGGTTTGTTCAGATTTTTTCTACCACACTTCTTAGCATGCTTAGCTTTAAGTCCTATGCAAAGCAATTCAAGCTATGGCCAGAATATGATTATGATGATGAGGCTATGAAGATGATTAAGGGACTAGAGCATCTCTCATATGAGGAAAGGCTAAGCGACCTGGGAGTGCTTAGCCTAGGGAAGAGGAGGGGCTTAGGAGGGATCTTGTCAACATATACAAATACTTGAAGGAAAGGTGCAGAGAAGATGGAGCCAGGCTCTCTTCAGTGGCACCCAGTGATGTGACAAGAGGCAATGGGCATGAACTGAAACACAGGAAGCTACATCTGAACATCAGGAAACACTTTTTTATTGTAAGGTGACTGAGTACTGAAGCAGGTTGTCCAGAGTCACTGTGGACTCTCCCACATTGGAGTAGTCAAAAGCCATCTGGGCATGGTGCTGGGCAACTGGCTCTAGGTGGCCCTTGAGTAGAGGGGGTGGGACAAGACGACCTCCAGATCCCTTCTAACCTTCTGTGATTCTGTAACATGAACGGGCAGGATTCTACAAACTTTCAGTGTCAAGTGGTGTAACAATTTTATTTTCATCGCTATCCTAATTTCTGTTTTGTCCAAGTATTCAGCTGCACAAGAGTGATCTATTTATATATACACTCAATTTCATTTGTTATATGAATGAGACGCAGACCTTTACTGTTATTCTCTATTTGTAGTTGTTCCCTGTATTTCCTTAATGCCAGCACAGGTTCCCTGAACTTTATTCATCCAGTGTTTCAATATATTCAATATGTCATCATTAGCCCTATCAAAAAAACCATCACCAACCCCCCAAAATGTGAACAAGATATTCTAATTAGATGCGATCCTGGTTATACCTTGCACTGATGGCCCCTGATGGCCTCATTGATGGTGAGGTACCACATTACCAAGTAAGAAATAGGAAGAGATGGAAAGGAGAAGTGGTAATGAAAGAACCAACAGGAAGAAAAATGCAGAATAAAAAGAAAAAAAAAAAAAAATAGAGGCAAGGATATGAAGAAAATAAATTGGGAGCCACTTGAGTCAGAAAATAAAGTAAAAGGAAAGAAAACATAAGACTTGTATGAGTGCCACAAAACAGATAAAGGAGAAGAGAAAGAAGAGAAAAAAAAGATGTATGCAAGAGGAAAAAATCCCAAGTGGAAAAGGTGCTTAAAAATGAAGTTTCCCACAATTTTTTCCAAACAAACAAGAAAAGAAAATAATAAAAGATAGGGAAGATTGACAACAATTAATAAAAAAGACAAATGTAAACAGAAAAAGAATGGGAATTACGAACAGCCATGGTGTTCTTCAATACTGATTTAACTAGGTATTCACAGCTCCCTAAAAAATCCCTTGCCATATTTTGTACAATTTACAAAGGCAAGATTGAGGGATGCAACTATGAATGATTGATTTAATCACTTTGAAATATTATTGAGATACAAATTATTCTCTCTGAAATATAATTATTTGAAAATATAAGTAATATAAAGACCATATCAGGTCGGTCTAGGATAGTCAAGAAGCCAATAAGAACATGGAAGGAATGGTTCCTGATCTCCTACATTTATCTATAGTTTAGATTTCTTGGCTGGTTGTTGGCTATTATTCTTTCTTACAGAAGAAGATTAATATCTCTGCTCAAAGAAACTTTGTTAATGCCTCAGCTCTCTTACTTGAATCATCTATGTAAAATATATCTTGAAAGAGAATTAATTTCTTCTACGTAAGCATAATGTCTAGATTTTTCAGATACTGAGCATTTCAAGACAATCAATCATGTCAAAAACTCCCTGTCCTATTGGCACCCTCCATGTTTCATTTTATGCTAATCACCTTGTTACTAATCCAAGAAGCATGCGTACTATTTTTCAAGGAGAAGCTCTATTAAACAAAACCATGACTTCTTTAGCACCTTAGGACATTAATACTGTTTGTGAAAAAAATCAATGTAGGACTTCAGTTAAAAAAAACCAAACCCAAACCAGATGAAGTAAATGGTTGTTTTTGGGATATAACGCTTTCCCACAACGATTTTGGCTACTCTGTCCTACCATCGTCCCAGCATACTAGATTGCTGCTGTATTAGAGGGAGATTTTCAAGAGAACTTTAGGACATGCTAGAGAATTACTGCCTTATTTTGATGAATAGATTTGCTTCCCTTCCTCCACAAAAAAATACAGATCTTTTTTGTAGGAAAGTGGGAAAAAAATGACCTACAAACCTGAGAAATAACCTTAGCAGATAATATTACCAAACAGCACCCCTGAGGAAAATTTATGGGGTAATGAGTGAATCTAGAGCAAGTTAAAAAAGTAGCAAATACAATGAAGAGCACCACTGAGCTAAAATAACATAAAAATGCATTCCATAGACTGCTTAATCTGAACTTTCAAATATCAGCTACATTTCATTAAACAGTCAAGAACAGGTGAAATTTAGTTTATAGAAAACAATATAGTCAACGTCAATGCTGCTACACTCTAAAAATATTTTTTTTCCTCTTGTTGTAACATAACATGATTTCTGTAATGCTACTGTTGAGTATATGGTATTGGGTAACCGTTTCCAATTTATTCCCTGACCCTTGATAACTTGCTTGCTTAGTGGCTTACTAGGCTAGAGAGCTAATTGGTCACTTGCATCTATGCCTATGCCACTAACTGGAGACACTTAAATTAAGTGTTTAAGTTAGAAGTCCATTCCTTTTCCATTCCAAGAGAAAAAATCCAATTAATACTTTCTGGAAGACAACCTGAATCTGTCAAAGGAAATCACTGTCTCTGGAGAAGCATCTTTCATTCTCTGATTGTGGAATGAGTCTGTTTGCCCTACATTAACTTCAGTATCCCAAATCACCCTTAAGAAGTCTGCTAGGTTGACCATGAAACATTTTAAAGACTGTTTAATTTTCACTCTGTGGATTTAAGTTACAATGATAATTTTCTACTACTCTTTTACTCAATTAATTATTGTAGTTCATAAGAGTGTTATGCACTGCATAAGTCAAGCCACAAATCACAAGTGTGACAAAAACAACTTCTTAAACAATCTGTTTTAGCTTGATTTACAACATGACATTTAGACATCAGTCCTGTGACTGCTTATCAAGTTTCAAAATAGTCTACAAGATGCAGAGTACATTGGAATATTCAGATTAAGTCAGCAATATTTCCTATCAAGTTTGCACTGAAATTATTTTATGAGAGTTGGGAAATACACTTTGGAAGCAGGTGAGTGAAAAAAATTTGAGATAACATGTGTCCTCACAAATTTATGTACTAATTATTTAGAAAACAGTTACCAGTTATATTACTATTGTTCTTTCACAATTCAACAGAAGAATTCAATGGCTGATTCTGATGAATGTTCCAGCTAGTCCATAAACATTTCTATAAGCAAAAATACATGGCAAAATAAGAACAGAGCAAACTGTTCTGCGCCGCCTCTCTCCGCCAAGTAGTCTTCCATCGTATAAATATTTTTAGCCCTAAGGATCTCCTCAGCCTATTGTGGTTTGCCTATTCAGTAATTGTCAGCAGTTCTTTTTCCCCAAAATAGTTGCCTTCTCCTGACCACCCTCAAAATTATTTTAACCATAGTATCCTTTGTCAAGGAGTTTCATAGGTCTACTATCTTATGCATGAAGAACTACTCCACTAAGCATGAAGAACCTGACTTTCATTAACTTAATTTGGTAGCCTGTAGTTCTTCCGCTGGAATTCCCTGCTCACAGTGCTCCTAATCTTACGGATCCCTACTACATCGCCTTTAAACGGTTTCTTTTTTCTAGGCTGCAGGAGCCCAGACTACTCACTTCTTTAATGAACACTGCTCCACATCTTCAGTCATTGCTCTTGCCCCTCATCAAACACTTTACAGTTCAAGGTGCACTTTTTGAGATGACAACAGGAAACAAACAAGTTTTCTTCTGGTATCTTGTTTGGCTAACACTTTCAGATCTTTTAATCTGTGATTTTTGAAACCACTGGTCAAATCAATTTCTAAAGAGAACAGCTCAGCTGCTGTCTCATGCTGGTTACGGGTGTCCAAATTCCTATGTATATGGACCTCTGAGTGGTGGAGGGATAACAAAGGAAGGGATTAAAAGTCTTAAGAATTTACTTACAGGTGATCCCGGAGTTATTCTTGATACTACTAATGGCATTTTTTGATCTACACCACCCTAGAGGAGTGTGAAGTAAATAAAAATCATAAATATATCATTAAGCATAAGCAGCATTTAAAACAATAATCACATTTTTGTTTTTATATAAACTTTATGCTCTGTCACTATAGGCAGGGTTGATAAGATTGAATTTTCATCAGTAAAATGGGGGGTGGGGGACAGCATCTTTAAATTTACCATTTTCCAGTAAACTAGATCCAGTGTCTTTGCTTGGCCATGTATTTTAATAGGCAATAAACAGATCAAATACAGTATTTATTCTAACCCTATCCTTCAAGCAAGCGTAATTCAACACCTGAACTTGCAAGGTGGACACTGTTCTTCAATGTTGTGATGAACCTGCAAGGGATTGGGTAGGATCAAAGTTCCAGACAACTGTACTCCCTTCTTCTCTTTATGTGACTTTCTATCACTACCCCATCAATAAATGCCCAAGGTGATAAGAGCAAACTCTGACCCATTTTTTATATTATGGTTACTTTACACTACTCTATCTGCTTAAATGGAATTTCAGTGAGGGGATGTCAAAAATTTACAACAGTCAGTTATCAACAGTAATTTCCATTTTCTTAATAAATTACTTTTCACCTTTCCGATATGATTTTTTAATGGATTTATTCAATTGGATAGCACAAACTATTTAACTTGTTTTATAGTACAGAGGGAAAATTTTCCAAAAGCTGATGCCTTTATGTAGGCTATCAAGTTCATATTTAAGCAGCCAAATAGGCAGTCCGCCTTGGAAACGTGTCCCATCCACAGTATATGCAACTAGAAAACACAGAAGTAGTAGAGGCTTATTTCTGTAGATGTTGCTTTAGCATTTAAGGATTAGGATGCCACTTCTAAAAATTCCTGGTCCATTCCTGTAGAATACACTACTTTCTCCAAATATTTCTTTAAAGTGAAGACTAATCATAAAGTCAAAGCATAGTATCTCTATAAAGCATTTTAAAAAAATCACTAAAAGATTGCTGGTTTACCTTTAGATTAAATCCAAACTTCCCCTCTTCATCTGGTATGATACGCACCAAAAGTAAATCTCCCTCAATTAGGTCATTCTGCAATATATAGAAAAAACAAACCAAAACTATTCTAATTTTTAAAAGAAAATAGCAACAAATTAGAAAATAGTGCATCCAAATTTAGATGTGCTGAACAAAAATACTCTTCTTAAATCCACATTTAAAATAGGAGGATGCTAAGGTTACAGAATATACTCGTGATTGTAACCTTTTAAATTGTAAAAATAGCAATATACTTAACAGCAAATATGTTCTCTGCTTGCTCTATCCTAACACTGTTACTCTCAGCTTTCGCAATTGATAGCTCCTATTAAAATTGTCAACGTGTTTGAACTGTAATTCAACAAACATTGTCTTTAGTAAAGGTCACATAAAAGGAAAAAATGTTAAGTGCAACTTATTTGACTCAATTGTACTCTAAGGACTACGAAATGACTACTTTTTCCCCTAATTTTTCTCCTGTAAATGGGTGCATTGGAATCTTCTGCAAGAGATCCACAAGTCAGAAGCATTCAGAGTTGGCAGTAGCTACTGGCCAGGCAGATTAGGAACCTGTTCAGCACCCACGTGGAACAGGCTTGAGAAAGGGGACAAAGGATCCACTACCGCAGTTCTAGCAGAGAGCAGCTGCTCTCTAGCCAGCGTAGAACTCAATGGAAGATGTTTAGCCGTCCTGAAGAAGAGATGCCTGGGATAAAGCAGAGCTGTGCCTGCTATCAAAACAAATAGCAACTTGAGTTATCTGATCTTTCCCCTTGGACAAAATAAGATTTAATCATGTAAGGATTCCCATTCCACTAGGAACTTCTGCTGCAGATGTTTCTGGAAGCCTGGATACTATGGAAATCAATGCAGTCGCCAGGTTTGCCTATCATACAGCATACATCCTTGAATAAATTTGAGTAGTAAGATGAGATTTATTCTTACTGCCACATAAAATATGCTCATCCTAAAATACAACCACAATTTTTGTGCGTTCTTCATCTACAGTTCAAAGGTACATTCAGCACTAGCTTTGACTTCAAAAGCACACAACTGAACATACCTTATCACAGTAGTACGGACTGGAATCTTCCGTTGAGCCGCTTTTTGTAACGTTGTCGTATGTTTCTAAGAACTGTTTATCCACGCCTTCTAATGGGTAAGAGCCGGAAATGTTACCAACTCCATTGGGAGAATGAGCCAAGGCTTTAGGTGAGATACGGGTCAGGGAACTCCGCGTTGGACTATTTCCCAATACATTCCTTCATTTAAAAAGGATAAATATTACCAGGTATCGTTATCCAAGATTTTAAAATGAAATAGTACAACATACAAAGTATACTGCCCAGTTAACAGTATGTCAACTTTATATTTAGATTTAACCCCACTTCTTGAGGTGCAGGGTAACAAGACTGGAGTATGACCTAAGCTTATCATTTGATCAGTGGACATCCAGAAGAATGGACCAAACAAAATTTCAGTAGCAAAACCATTTTTAGCAACATATTAGGTTGTTAGCATTGAAAGGTACTGTTACAGTGGTACATGAAACCACAGTAACACCAGTAGAGTTGAACCCCATGGGAAAGGCACCTCATTTGCCAATCCTACCCATGAAAACGTTTTGCTGCTACTCCACTCTCATTCTTGCAAAGCACTTCTTTTTCCCATTCTTCCCTCTTATGAGTGCCAACTCAACCTCATTCCTTTGGGAGAAGGCAGTTCGCAGAAAAGTCATGGTAAATTGTCAGAGAAATAGGAAATGAAGTGACAATGAAAGGTTTAATTACAGTTAACACATTCTGTCACTGAGGTAGTTATAAAATTGTAGAAGGACCCTGAATTAAATTGGGGTGCAGACCTGGCCCAGTGATTCAAGAACTTTAAAATTCAAGGATAATGGAAGCCACCAATTAAATATCTCAAAACTTAGAATTGGCCAAGTTGCCTGGTCGTGCTCCGGGACCTTTCAAACATCCATTTAGCTACATGCCCTCTTATGAAAAGGATGAAATGCAGACCTCTAATACAAACAAACCTCTTCTTTAATTGGACCAAACTCACAGATAAGACATAAACTAACTGCTCTGTGTTTACAAATACTACACAATACTTTGAAAATCTCTGTCCTCTGGGAAAGCTGAGGTATAGCTCAGACACAGTTTCCTATCACTAACATACAGCGCTGTGTATAGCAAAAAACGAGTCCTAGATGCTTGTATTAACCCACGGCAGACAGACCTTTCACTTCCATGATACATCACCATGCTCAGTGGCAGTACATTTTGCAAGAACACTCTGCACTGCTACTGACAACCCAGCATTACAATGAAGCATATTGATCCTTTGGAGTATACGTGCTGTTGGCTGGTTATTGCAGTTCAGCCCTAAAAGCAACATCAAATTCTTATAGGGTTAAAGTAGCAGAAGTATATGCAAGTAAAATCTGGCATTAAAATTTGTAAATTCAAACATTTATCTCTGCTCTGGTACTAGTCTACCTATATACATGAGCTTTTTTTGAACCATTTCACAGAATGGTAGGGGTTGTAAGGGACCTCTGTGGGTCATCTAGTCCAACCCTCCTGCCGAAGCAGGGTCGCCTACAGCAGGCTGCACAGGACCTTGTCCAGGCGGGTCTTGAATATCTCCAGAGAAGGAG
>Ga0065711_1001209_pt1 | contig 46563 bp, 42 predicted proteins | sample Hoacrofraction12_FD_59098 | JGI IMG/M metagenome (GOLD analysis project Ga0065711, IMG submission 59098) | Hoatzin crop microbial communities from Cojedes, Venezuela - Epithelial fraction 12 v2 (version 2) | ecosystem: Host-associated > Birds > Digestive system > Esophagus > Crop | place... | reverse complement strand
CTGGAACAGGCTGCCCAGGGAGGTTGTGGATTCTCCTTCTGTGGAGATATTCAAGACCCGCCTGGACAAGGTCCTGTGCAGCCTGCTGTAAGTGACCCTGTTTCGGCAGGAGGGTTGGACTAGATGACCCACGGAGGTCCCTTCCAACCCCTACCACTCTGTGATTCTGTGAAAGGAACCCTTTTTCCCAAAGTGGATCTTCCCATATGTAACCAAAGAGCAACAGAAAGGGAAGCAGAAGCTTTCTTGCCCAAACACCTTTGGGTATCTTGTTGGGGAAAATCTGATTGTCATGGGCAGTTCTGTGAGCTAGAAGGGAAAAAAACGGGCTCTTGTAACCAAAGAGCGTACCAGTGTCACGAACATTTCACTCCGTGATGTCAGTGTTGTTCTGCTGAAACCATGCAGGTCAGCAGATAGCATCAACTAGCAGAGAAAGCATCAAACAGCATCCATGAGCAGAGAAAGCCTCAAACAATATCAAGGAGAAAGCCTCAAAACAATAACTGCCTGTTCTGGGCATTGTAGAGAACAGTTTAAATGTCATCACAGTTGAAATGTTAATTGTCAGCTTGTTTTATTTAATGTCTCCTTCTTTATATTGGGCTTCAGTATTTTCAGTCTATGTGGTTTGGAAATGACTTGCTGAATCACTGCTGAGTGTTGTGGTGGGACTGGGAGCTGACCTGGAGGGTCCAGCCCCGCTCGTTTCTCTAGCCTGCAAGCCATCAGTGCCTGTGCTCAACGTGGAGTGTACAACACGCAAGTGAAGTGGTGGCCGTGGAGTCAGCAGGTGGAAGAGGTGCTGCTAGTAGGGCTCTTAGGGATGGAGAGCAGTTGTAGTATTTGACCTGGGAGATGGAAGACAAGAAAGAGTAACCTGTGGGTGTTTGCCAGGAAGTCACTGGTCTGAGTGTTTTCCAGTGGTCTGACTCCTTTCTGTGAGCAGCTTGTGGTCTCAGAGACGAGAGTCTGAGCTGCTCCTGAGCATCTTGCAACCCTGTTAACTGCTCTGTGCATTGCTGTCACAGGAAGTTCATGGTTTTGCTCTCTGAGAGTGGTGAAACACTCATTCATAAGATTACCTGGCATGAGCAAAGTTGGGGTGGAGGGGGAGGATGAAGTCGCTCCTGTTAGACCACAGTTCATCAGAACAGCGTGGGGACGCACCAGGCTCTGCTATTCTTTATGGTCTCCTTGTTCTCTTCAACTTAGTCCGGGAGGTCTGGATGGCACTTTTCAGAGTCTGATGTTGAACACAGCAGCTACCTGCAGATGAAAAGTGCTCACTGCAATCAAGTTGTCCTGTGCTGCAGATTCCACTGGCTCCACTTGCCTTCCTGATCCCAACGGACATTAGTCACAGCCTGGATATGCTGTGGTACAGCACTTTGGTCTCCTGGAGATGACTTTGCTCTTCTTCACAGCCTGGGGCAGTTACACTCTCGCAGCTGGAGAGTGTTTGCAGGACGTGGTGAAGCTGTTGTGCTTTTTGGAGGGTACAAGGACAAGCTTGAACCACGGGAGTGCTGACTAATAGTGCTTATGTGGAGGAAGGAAGTGGCCAAAAACAAAAAATGATCTTACATATGGAGCAGGGGCACTGTCTGACGGCATGTTCTTAACTGGCAAAAATGGTCTTATTTTGTTTGTGCATATTTGGATGGTTATGGCCTGATCTGTGCTTGAGATCAGGTATCTGTCGTAGTATTTGATGTACTTAGCTGCCTATGACAGATACTTGATCACAAGGCACTGGGAACTACAAAGCAGTAAAGCCACACCAGATGCTCAAAGGTCGGATGTGGAAATGGAGACTTGCCCTCAGGTATAGCTTCAGCATTTCCTGCATATTTTTTTTCTGTGCACATGCTGAAGTTCACTGCTGGTGTGATGTTATCAGTCCAGGACACGTTGTCTGACTGACTGTACATTCCCCCTCCCAGGACTGAGGAAACTGGGCTTTCCAAGTGCTTCTTGTTTGACTTGGAGGCGGAGGTGCTGGGCACGCGTGACGGCAGGGTGACGTGCACCGCTGCCGCTGTGGGTGTGTGGGCAGCTCTGCAGCACTGTGCCCGCGTTCTCAACGAGTGATGTGTGTGAATGTGTGAAGCGTCTGAGATTTGAGGTTGCTGCAGTATCTCAAGATCAGTACTCGGTTGTGGGTATGAGATGGATGGGTCAAATGTCTTTGAAGAGAGAGGAAGCTGTCGATGCCAGCATGTGTGAGGGAGTCGATGTATCCAATCACTTTTGAAGGAGGCTGTTTTCCAAAGTGAGATTTATTTTTCCTTAAGAAGCAGAGTAAATGGTTCATCCGGTGCACCTCATCCGGAAGTGACGGCGTGGGGTATATCAGTACTCCCTTGCATATGGGGAAGAATTCCCCTGGGGAGGGCTCAGGGCCTCGTGGAACCCACTGTGTGAAGCTATGGTGTGAATTTGTACTCACACACGCAGTTTAGCTGAATAAGTTGTGAAACTCTTGGACACGAGAGCGCTGTCAAGTGGGGGGGGCACCAGGACATAAGGGGCAGATCGACTGTACTTTACAGCTGCTGGAATTTTCTTTGCTATTTTTTGGCAGTGGAGAGAGCGGTGCCGGGAAAACAGAGAGTACGAAGCTGTTATTGCAACACATCATGAACCTATGCAAAGGCAACTCACAGCTGGAGCAGCAGATCCTGCAGGTAAGTCATTACAAGATGGTGCTTGAAGATGCAGAAGCAACACTGATGTGAGACAATTTGCATTAGGCTCAGGGAGCCTGCTGATGAATCGCCACTGGAAGTCAGGGAGCGAAACACAAGACACATAAGAAAATAGTGGATGAGGATGGTGAAATAGCTGACCACAAATTAGAAGGGCTGGTGGGTCAGTAATTCTGTTTGCTGGGAAAGTAGTGGTATCTTAAATGGTAGAAAACTGTCGCGGTCCTGTATCATGTTCGCTGTGATGAGGGATTAGGGGAATTTTTCCCAAATGATTTCCTGTTTGATGTGGAACAAGGTTTTTCTTGAATGAAATGAAGTCTTAATTTAACAGTACATGGGAATGGGAAGTCCACACAACCTTCCGTCGCCTTTAGTTGGATACTTATAGTTACTGTCGGGCACATACCTGTTAACTGGCTGACTTCATCTGTGCTGTTTTCATATACCTTTGGTAGATGATTTTGAAAGACACTTATCTCTTTGGTATGAAGTATTTCCACGTGAGTTGCTCCTCAAGGAGTTGTGGGTTTTTGTAAACAAATCATACCTTAACCTTCCACGTGACAGGTTAAGCAGAGTGAGTTCTTGGAATGCTTCATTTTAAAGTCTGTGTTTTCAGGTTTTGTGTAGAGCCAGAGAGATCTTTCTGCATGTGGTGGGTTAACCTTGGCTGGATGCCGGGTGCCCACCCAGCTGCTCTATCACTCCCCCTCCTCAGCTGGACATAGGGAGAAAAACACGATAAAAGGCTCGTTGGTCAAGATAAGGGCAAGGGAGATCACCCAGCAGTTATCGTCACAGGCAAAGCAGACTTGACTTGGGGACAATTAATTTAGTTTATTGCTGATTAACATCAGAGTAGGATAATGAGAGATAAGAATAAATCTGAAAACACCCTTGCCCTCCCCTCTTCCTGGGCGCAATTTCACTCCCGATCTCTCCACCTCCTCCCTCCGAGCGGTGCTGGGGGGACGGGGAATGGGGATTGTGGTCAGTTCACCACATGTTGTCTCTGCCTCTCCTTCCTCCTCACTCTCTGACCCTGCTCCAGTGTGGGGTCCCCCCCCACAGGAGACAGTTCTCCATGAGCTACTCCAACATGAGTCCTTCCCACCGGCTGCAGCTCTTCACAAACTGCCCCAGCGTGGGTTCCTTCCACGGGGTGCAGTCCTTCAGGAACAGGCTGCTCCAGCATGGGTCCCCCACAGGGTCACAAGCCCTGCCAGCAACCCTGCTCCGGCGTGAGCTCCTCTCTCCACAGGTCCTGCCAGCAGCCTGCTCCAGCACGGGCTCCCCACAGGGTCACAGCCTCCTTCGGGCATGCCACTGCTCGGGTGTGGGGTTCTCCGTGGGCTGCAGATGGAGATCTGCTCCACCATGGACCTCCAGGGCTGCAGGGGCAAAGTCTGCCTGACAATGCTCTGCTCCATGGACTGCAGGGGAATCTCTGCTCCAGCACCTGGAGCACCTCCTCTCCCCTCTTCTGCACTGGCCTTGGTGTCTGCAGAGTTGTTTCTCTCACATGTTCTCACTCCTCTCTACTGGCTGTTGTGCCACAGTTGTTACCTTTTCTTAAATATGTTATCACAGAGGCGCTACCAGTGTCGCTGGTGGGCTCGGCCTTGGCCATCCGTGGGTCCGTCTCAGAGCCAGCTGGTCACTGGCTCTGTCAGACATGGGGGAGGCTTCTGGCACCTTCTCACAGAAGTCACCCCTGTAGCCCTGCAGCTACCAAAACCTTGCCACATAAACACAATGCACTGTGCCATGCTCTGGGCTCTGGAATGCCATATTACTTCAGCGTGGTATCATCCACAGTGCATCGGAGGTGAATCCCTGTGCTCCACTGAGGGAACGTGACATTAATATACTGCTGACTCCACTCAGAGCTGGCTTGGGCCACACTGCCAAGCTGCTTCTGACCGGAGCAGGTTCAGGAAGCAGGACAGCCATGTTTTCTCGGCGTGGTGCCTGGCCCAGTGGACCCTGAAAGACTTGGCTGGCAATGCTTGTAGCCAGTCTGCAGTTCTTCCGTGGAAAACAAGATTCACTTCAATCCAGGTGAGCTGCCTTGGAGAACCTAGAGGTGATGGAAGAAACCATAGTCATCTTACTTGGTTCCTGTAGATATATTCAAGCGCTAAATTAGCCCTTTCGGGATTACAGTGTCATGCTGTAAAGCTGTGTTCAGCAGGCTGCCCAGCATGTGTGCTAAGGCATCGTTCTTCCAGTTGGCAGGCATTCTTTGCCCAAATATAGAAAAACTGTCATTTCACCTTGTTTGCATCCATTTTACTAAGCTGGTCCGATTGTTCTGTTAGTTTCTTTATAACTCACTGTCCTGAGTCTTATGCTGTCTAAAAGTTTCAGTAACTAAGTTACCGTGCTTACACTTACTGAGTGCTGTGTTTACCTTGTTTGTTGTTGCAGCATAGCATAGCAGTCAAATGATCTACTGAGACCATGTCGGATGCTCTGCAGAAATCTGTTATACCAACCTTATCTTTTAACCAATGTGTCAGTGATCTTACTGAGATCCACTCAGTTTGTGTTTATTTTCGGTAATCTCTTGCTGCTTAGTCTTTGTTGAACTTTGTTGAACTCTTTCAGTTCCTTTATCCACGGTATGATAAAATAGGTGCTCTGGGGTACTCAAGGATTTGTTGCTATTCCAGATGAGTGCTGGATAGTGAATGTTAAACTTCGACTTTTCCGAGTAAGTTAGCTTGGAGTACTTAATTTGAAGAATGCTGTTCTACTTGCTCGCTTGTTTTAGGTAAATCCATTGCTTGAAGCTTTTGGCAATGCCCAGACTGTGATGAATGACAACAGCAGCCGCTTTGGAAAGTACATACAGCTGCGTTTCCAGCAGAATACAGGTGAAGTCCAGTGCAGTNACTAGCCTGGGGAATGGTTAGGCACTGGAGCAAGTGGACTGAGTAACCAGAACTTGTGGAGGGTGAAATTTTGACAGCTGTCTCCATGAGGGAGGGGTGTGCAATGAAATAAAATCTTACAGCAACCACAGCTGTAGCATAAGGCCTGGGTTTGGACAGTGTGGGGGTGCAGGAAGGATATGGGGGTGACAGTGCAGGGGAAGTATCAGTAATACTCTGTGGTGCCAGAAGCCTTGGTTGCTGCTAAAGGAGGTGAACAGACATCTCTAAGGTGATGGGAAGCACGGAGAAGCCCATTTCTTGGGTGCTGGGCAGCCTAAAGATTGTTGCACACAAGAAAGTTATTTTAGACAGTTCTGTGCTCTTATCATGAAAGAAGAGATGTGGGATAGCTCAGTCACCTTCGTGTCCACAAGTGTAAAGTTGACCCTGTCACCTTCTTGTGTGCAGTGCGAGGTGCAAAGCTGAGCGAGTACCTGTTAGAGAAGTCACGGGTAGTGCAACAAGATGCTGGGGAGAGAAATTTCCATATCTTCTACTACATGTTTGCTGGACTCTCTTCAGAGGAAAAGGAGATGTATGGGCTGTTGGATCCTTCACTCTACAGGTACCTCAAAGGCAGACCCTAGTTTAGTCTTCATCGTGAGGGGGTGCAGGGGAAGGAAGCATAATGGAGCCTATGCCTCTGCCCTGTGGCTCTATTTGTGGAGCCTGGTACAGGTAAACAAATGAATGGAAGCTGGAGTGGGTCTCAGTGGAGCTACCTGAAGAGATCTCATGGGTCATCGTGGAAGCTAGGAGGTCTGGAGTGTCTTCTTTGCTGCGTTACCTTGGAAAAGTTTCTTTCCCTTTCATGTCTCCACTGGTGCTGATCTGCTTTGTTCCTTTGGAGTAGGACTGACTTGCTGTGCTGGTTGTGTGACAATTTTGTATGGGATATACACTTTCTCAGGTACATAAGTGGACGATTTGGTACACAAGATGTAGCTCAACGCTGGAAGCACAAATACCAAGAGGTGTGCAATGCCCTTGACATGGTGGGCTTCCAAGAACAGGTCAGTTCTGGGGTCGTTTAATTTCCATCTGTGCTTCCTGCAGGCATAGGGTTTCTTTCTGGTTGCTGTTCTGAGGCTCAGTCCTATTTCTCTCCTCTCTGGATTTTCATGTTTCTTCCAAACTGCCTGAGTCTGTCAGAGTTTGTGTAGACTCTTTTCCTACAGGCTGCCTGTGCTTTTCCCTCACATCTGCAGCTTCTGGGGCCTCTGTGTTGTATATGTTATGTGCTGACAGGTTTTCAGCTGCCTTTCTTTTGTGTTTTAGGAGCAAGTGGACATGCAGGCTATCTTGGCTGGTGTGTTGTCTCTGGGCAATGTGACCTTTGAGCCTGAGGAGAGCAGTGGGTGTGTAAAAGTGAGTGAAACCTCCCGGGGATGGCTGAAGGCTGCAGCGGTGAGTCACAAGAGCTGACAGAAACCTTATGGTTATGATGATGGTTCCCACTGGGAGGGTGACTGCAGGAGCTGTTTGTGCCGCGGATAGCAGAGGAAGTTTCTGTCTGAGAGTGTGAGGGCTGCTGAAGAACAAGGAGTTTTTTTCCAGAAATGCACAGTATGACCCCACGACTGCAGTTGTGTTCACTGCTAGTCATTCCCAAAGAGACACTTCCCAGCTTCTGTTTCCCGTGGGTCTAGAACCAGTGTCTTGCAGATGGTGATATCACACATGCCTTGTTGATTTCATACAATACAAGCTTTTTAAAATTAAACGTTTTATATTACTAAGTGTGATGATGCCTTGGTGTGTTGTGTTGCCTTAAGGTGTGCAGTATCTGAACACTGGTTCTGTGTCTTCAACAGATCTTGTTCAAGGATACCACCTTCACTGCTATCAATTTTTGTTGCTTATCCAGAATTAAACTTTCTACTATTTCACGTGAAATTATCACTGATTAAGAAGTATATATTCCCCAGGACCATCCCATTTTTATTATATGGGATGGATACATTAGCCTGCTTTGTTAACAACACAGAGCAGAAAAGTGTAACATATTTCTGCCTTTTCTATGTCTTTCTATTTTCACCTATTTGAAATCGCGGCACGCTTGGTTTTTGGTTTCACTCCCATCTCTTTGCCTGTTTCCCTCCTACACCATACCTGAAACAACCAGCTGCATCTGTTCAAAAGCTAGCTTCTTTCTGTTTCTTACTTCTTAAAGTCTGCTCCTTGTTTTTTGCCCACGGGAGGGGAATTCCTGTTAAAGCCATCGCTGAGGGGTTCAGTTGTGTCCGAGTTCCCTTTGTTTCCTGTCTCTGGTGGGTTCGTGTGACTCTGAGGTCTGGAGAAGCTCCGGCACCTCAGCACCTGCACAGTCACCTCAGTGTGGTGCTGTTCAGTAAGTCATTAAACCGTTCAGCAGGGACTGGCATGGCTCCCCAAGAAGGTGGAAGGTGGCAGCACCGGGAGAGCGAAACAGAAAGCGTTTCAGAAAGAGCATAAGAGCCAGCTTGGTGGCCACAGCGGTAATGCAGATCTCGAAGCCCGCGTCTGACTCCAGTGCTGCAAAATGTTAACAGTAATACTTACCTTGCAGCGGAGCTCGAGGGCCTTAATCTGAGTCGTGGCCCCGTTACACCGGGTGTCGCACAGGCACAAGGAGGTACAAACCTCACAGGCAGAATAAGGAGAATATTGACTGTCCTCATCTATTTCCTCTCTCCCAGGGTCAGTTTGGAGTCCAAGAAGATGAACTGTTAAAATGCCTTATTTGTACGATGTCAGTGACCCGAGGTGAGCAGATACAGCGTTTTCACACCCAGCAGCAGGCAGAAGGTAAGAAACCTAATGAATTGCAGATGTGTTGGCTAGAAAGACTGACCCATATTTGATGGAAGGGTATGCCCACACATGTGCAACTTCTTGGGAACAAAGATGTCTGTCTGTGGCCCTTCATTCCTCTTGCACAGAGGCAAGTTTATCAATGTTTTTCTGTTTAGTCTCTTACTGACATGTAGGACCATGAATGCTGCTTTTGTTTGATCTCCAGTAGACTGCAGGGATTAAATGAGAAACCAAGGAATTAGCTTTGCTTTCTCCCTCAGTCCAGCCTAGAAGGAAACTATAGATAGTTGTACGAAAGAGAGGAGGGCTCCTGTTGCGGAGTGCTGGCAGTGTGCAGAGCTCTAGGCAGTAGATGAAGAAATAACTGAGAGAATCAGTGAGATTGCACTGTGTCATGGAAGGAGTGAGATGAAAGGGGAGTATGTCAAAGTAGCAAGCACAAGGTGTTATTTTCTCGTTCAGTAAGAAAGGAAAATGGATCTACGATAATCTGCACAAAAAGGCTCCGTTAAAAGATTTAAAACATAAATTTGAAAACTATTAAATCCCAGGATTTCTAGATGATTGCTTAAAATAAATGAAAGAAAAAGCTGAAAATGGAGAATTAGCTAGTTCTGTTTCCCAAATGTCTTCTCTAGCATCTCTCTAGACAAGAAAACATACACCTCCCATCATGCAGTAGGTCATGCTGATTTGGTCTCCTTCATCTTAGATGCCAGCAAGTTTTCCATCAATTGCACCCTCCCCTTGCCCACAGCATTTGAAGACTTTGCAACTGTGGGCAAGGAGGAACAGAACCATTCAGTTTTCCAAGTTCAGCTTGGAGCCTCTTGCTTGGTTTAGCAGTGAGGGGGTCCATACTCAGTAGACCTGCAGAGGGGAAAGCAAGTGTCTGAATATTCTAAAAAGTGGCTGGACTCTTTTGGATATGAAATTTTCCGTTTTAGATGGTCTCACAAGTGCCATATCTGATCTTGTAGAAAGACTGAAGATTCTGGAATGAAAGAGTTCTCTGTGAGCATGCAGAGGGCAGGGATGATCAGACAGATATCTAATGTTTATCTGATCTTTAAAATAGCTTCGTAAACTGCTAGACATTGTTACTAGACGTGAATGTGTTGAGCCATCTTGTGTGCTGTGTTGCCTACTCTCCTTGGAGCCCTTCATTGAGCTGCTGTCACCCTTGCTGTGCAGATGCTCGGGACTCCATTGCAAAGGTGGCATATGGCCGAGTATTTGGCTGGATCGTTTGCAAGATCAATGAGCTGCTGGCTGAGAATGTGGATCCTGAGGTGGAACTGAGGGAGATAGGTGAGTTCTGCCTGCCTTGCTCCTGTTCTGTCCTCAAATGTGCATCTCTCAGCTACAACGAAGGAAAGGCAGAATATGAGGTTTTGCAGAGATTGCGTGCAGGGATCCATTATCAAAGACATGATCATGTTGGAGATACTAGTCAGCAGCATGAAGTCTGTAGGGCCTCGGCCAACTCTGAGCAGCTGGCTGGTCTGAGGCAACTGTGAGGCTGTAGTTCTGGGGCACTCTGGCTTTGCAGAGGAGCCAGGGGTGGAAGTGGGGCTTCTTCTCACTAGTTCTCCAAGGGGAGTTACAGGAGGGGTGCCGCTGGTGACTTCACTGGGGTTTCCCTGCGCGACAGGAGCTGGGTGACGGGAGATTTAGCTGTGTGTTGGGGTACACAGCTATCTGCAGGGATGGTCTGCAGGCTCCATGATGTGCTGATTTTCCCACTTCTAGGTATCTTGGATATTTTTGGGTTTGAAAACTTTGCGGTGAATCGCTTTGAACAGCTCTGCATCAACTTGGCCAATGAGCAGCTGCAGCACTTCTTCAACCATGTAAGTCTGCTGTGGGTGATCTCACCTTGTGTGGTGGAGAAAGCAGAGCACTGGTCTACCTGGCATATGAAGGAGAGCTTGGGGAAAAACATTCTGTCCTGGAAGGACAGAAGTGGTGATTAGCAAAGCAGGGTAGTGCACAGCAACCTTCTCTGCTGTGGCAGAGGAGCCACTGGGGCAGGGAATGAAGAAGTAGAAGGGTCAACCAGTGACCGAAGTTGGCAGAGCAGGGACACTTGCACTTAGAGAAGTGTTTTTGTTTTACACACCAGCACCAGTGAGTGACAGGCTTACGGATGAGCACGCAGAACAGCAGTTTCATCTTGAGCCTCTCCTGCATGGGTGAGAGCGCTGTGCCTCTGTCCTCTCTTCAGGGTGGGAAGGAAGATGTTATGGGTTGTCTAACCAAGTCGGCTGGGTGCTACAGAATTTTTTTTCTCTGTTTCAGCACATTTTCCAGCTGGAGCAGGCTGCCTATAAGGAAGAAGAGCTGCCTTGGGAGACTATCACATTCAACAATAATGAACCTATTCTGGTGAGTGAATTGCTCCATCCAGCCAGGAGAGAAATCTTGCTCTTTCTGTCACAGGGAGGAGATGCACCTGGGAAGAACTTCTTCAAAGGGTGGTGTAGGTGAGAGTGGATGCCCTACACTGCTTTAGATATGTGTAATGTGTCTCCTCTCCCACAGAATCTGCTCCTGGCCAAGCCACTTGGGCTCCTGTCTCTTCTGGATGAGCAGAGTGCATTCCCTCAGGTATGCATGAGATAGGGGGCTGAGAAAATAGTGCAGGGAATGTAGCAATAGATATCTGGGCTACAGAGAGAGCTCTTAACGTTGGAGTGTGACTTCAAAGAGCAGGATGAGCAGAAGTGTTCCCATGTGTGACCGATGAGATGGGACAGACAGATCAGGGGCAGTCTGATGATATTGGCATCCCTGTGGAGAGTCAGAGAGACACTACAGGACAAAACTGTGTCAGAGCCAAGGACGCTTCCAGCACTTTGTTTTGCTTCCATGTACCCTGATCAGGTCTCTGTTGCAGCTTTATCATTTGATTATGAAATCTGCTTTCTTGCAGGCAACTGATAAGACGTTTGTGGATAAACTGAACAGCAGCTTCAAGGGGAATTTACACTTCCAGCCAGGCCGAGGCCGTGTTTTGGGCTTCAGCATCATTCACTATGCTGGAAAAGTATGTACTGTTTGCAGGAGTTATGCTGTTGTAATGTATGCAGGAGCAGGAAAATACGTTGCCTGACAAATAAGGACTGTATGGTCTGACAACGATGTAGCAGAAGTGATGTGTTCCCAGGGAGCTGCCTTCTAGGATTCCCTGGGATTTTGGTAGAAGGCTTAGGAAGAGAGGACCCCTGAGGAAAGAGGGACTGCCTTTGGGAAGCATAGGGTATTAGAAGAATGTGCTGTATTCATCATCATTCTATTGGAGCTCTAGTCTTAAAATAGTCCTTTATAAAATAAAAGCCCTGCAGGCTTTACTTTTACCTGTTGGGTTCCAGAGCGTAGCAGTCATTGCTTTATTGCAAACACTGAGGAACACAATGAGGGCAGCCAGGTAATGAATGTTTCAAAAGTGGAGGCACTTATACATTTGAATGGTATCTAAGCAGCTTGGGGTTTAGGACTGTTGCGTGTAACTTTATTACCACCAATTCTGAAAGCATTGGCCCAAATATCTTGAAATAATTGGAGATAATTTTTGGAGCAGGAGCAGACATCACAGTTCGTGTATTGTCATTTTAATATGCAATTTAATAATCTAATCTCACCATTGTTGACTAAGTTATTACTTGTGACATTCTTTATTACAAAAATTAACACTTAACGTACAAAGGAGAGTGGCAGGCTGGAGATGAGAAAGGAAGGGAGCAAGAGAAACAAGGGGATGCATGAAAATAGGATGGAAGCCTATTCAGAGGGAAAAGGGGGAGAGCAAGGAAAATAGTGAAGCATAAACCAAAAGTAAATGAAACTTCATAGGCAAGGAAAGCAGAACAAGAAGAGGTGGATGTCTCAGTGTTTTGCTGCACTCCTGGGAGTCTAATGCGTCAGTGACGTCTGCAGGGTTTTGTGCCTCAGGGTTTGCATCTAAATAGGGTGCACATGCATTTACAGAATTCACTTGTGAGCCAGTGTACAGAACTGACGTGCAAGCCAGTGTGCATTGAGTTCAACAGCTGCTCCTGGCAAGCTGGTGGAGGTGGCTCTCACAGCGAGCCTGTGAGTGCTGCTGGCCTTAGTGACTTGCTGCCCTTTCCCTTAGGTACAGTACACTGCGGGGGGCTTTCTAGAGAAGAACAGAGACACCTTACCAGCCAACGTCCGTGGGCTCTTCATCAACAGTGTCACCCCCTTGCTGAGTGTGCTGTTCACAGGCAAGTCTCTCTCCTATGACAGGACATCCCACGTGAATCAAGGCCAACCTTGGCAAGAGTTAAGTGTGGGGATGAGGCAGGTTGTATCCTCTTCCAGAGAATTAGCCGCTGCTCAGATGTCTTCCAGCAGATCACATAGCCCGTCTTCTCCCAGGACTGTCTCCACTGGCCCTTTCCATATGCTCTGTTCTTGTCTAGAAGTGGACAAGGTCGTTCACACTGAAAACAGAGTGCTGTAAAGCCACAAGGAATTAGTGTAGAGATTGTCCTTTCCAAACATCTTTTGTTTTTCAGGTGCAACTTGTTTGAAAAACTCTGAGGTTGTCCATTATTTCTCTCCCACCACTACACTCCCTTTTTGCATTTACTAGCTGATAAGCCCTCAGAGTCTCCAAGGCTTCTGTGAAAGTAAACATTTAGAGAAAAGTCGGGTGGATGCTTCCTTGGAATTTGTCTGGCTGAACACAGTGCTTCTGGTGCAGATTTTTTTTTTTTTTGTCCTGTTCAGTGCATGCCACTTTCTGGGATTTACAAGTAACTGATTAATTTTCTTTCTTTCTCTGCTGTGTTTTCAGCTCTTTGCTCAAGAGTATCTTTCTTAATTACCACCTCCACACTGTTATTATAGATACTTAGTGTAGTCCCAACTCTTTGAAAGTTCATAAACAGCAGAGATAACCCGTTCTCAAATTGGTTGTCCAGTCCTGGGCAGCCCCGGTTGCCCTGCTGAGCAAAGAAGTTGGCCCAGATGACCTCCAGAGGTCCCTTCCAACCTCAACCCTTGTGTGATTCTGTGATTCACACCAGGTCGTTACATCAAGGGCGTTCAGGACCCTTGTGTCACTTGATCCTTCAGTAAATTCAACTTCCCAGAATTTTTCATCTTGTCACTGAATTAGTTTTAAGGTATCTGACTTTATATAACCTCCCATCTTGACTGTTGTAGGTGAGCTTCCCATCTGCTATCTGTACTTTTTTTCTGCATTGTTAGATGCCAGTTGATGATATTTCTTTTGAAGGCCGTTTAGGGTTCTTCAATAACCTGATTGCCGTGTCTCCTCAGTAGAGGAAAATAATATTGCCTGCATTGTATGCTTCATATATTTGCATTTTCTTCTCCCTTTCTTTAGCTTTTTCTTGCATTTCCACATGGTGAAACCTAACGCCCTGTCTGTGATTCAATATTTGTAGGGAGACTTGTGTGTGAAGTGAGGTTTGAATGTATAGACATAGTTGATTATGAACAAAGGTACAAAGTTAACTGTTGTCTCTGTTCTTCCAGCCACTATCTCCAGGACAGGGACACTGATGCCTCATGTGAAAGCCAAGGTATTGCACTTCAGGTCCACATGGCAATTGATAAATGATGGCACAGTTACCTGATATTTACTGAAAATGAGAGCAGACAGAAATCGGTTGAAAATAAGAGCAGACAGCAATCTGCTTGCAACAATTTCTCCTTTCTTTTTTACTGTGTGTCCTGCTTGCTTCTGCTGATATATTTAACCTGTCTTCCCTCCCCTGAAATCCATTCTCTCTCCTTTTTCCCATCTGCCTTGCAGCAGAGCTGTTTGAATGGCAATCGAGCACTTCTTCCAGGGATGATCTTTTGTTTGGGTCTGGTTTCAGGTCGTACCAGGAGCGGATGACAAGTTCAACAGCACACGAAAACAGTCCGCCGGAGCTCAGTTCCGGGTAAAGTATTGCTGTCCTCCAGTCCGCCCTGAGATGAGTGCAGTGATATTTTAGCTTTAGAGAGCTTTCAGGCTGCTAAGCATCATTGAAGCATCCAGCAGGTAGACAGAGGTTTTTCTGGGTGCCAAGCACTGCTGATTGTGGTGGGAGTGACCTGGTTGTTATCGGAGCTTCGGAAGTTGCTGTGGGCTGGGAAGACAGCTCCTGCTGCAGGATATTGCGCGCCGGGCTCCGGCAGCACTTTGTCTTGCTGTACTGTTGATCTTTCTCTGCCCTCGCCAGCATTCCCTGATGGTGCTCATGGAGAGGATGTATTCTGCCAACCCGCACTTTGTGCGCTGTATAAAGCCCAACAGCCAGAAGGAGCCAGGCGTGGTGGACAGCCAGGTGGTGCTGCAGCAGGTGAGGAGAAGCAGTGTCCTGTACAGGTAATTCTGCCACATCTCAGTGGGGAGGGCACAGCCCACTGAAAGGCTGCGGAGATAGCTGGAAGCTGACTGGTCTGAGTTTGCCCTTGCAAGAGAAAGAGTAGGCGTGCTTTTTGTGCATGTAAAGGTTCTGGGTACTTGGTTGTTTTTGTGACACAGACTGCGAGGTCCAGGTTTTGCAGTCTTCATTCTCTGCCATTTCTTTTTCGTGAATACAGTGAGATCTGCTTCTCAGGCACTAGGATTAGTCTTGCATCTCCTGGATGGGGACTGGTACGGACAGTACTCTGGAAAAAATGATGCTTCCTGGAGGAGACTGTTCTCACCCGTCAGCCAGGGCAACACTGAATAGGAACCAAGATGGGATCACTTTGATAGGAGCTGAAATGTGCTGATATGACTGTCTTTGGGTATTGTGTCAGGTCTGAGATCCAGACGCTTTAGAGAATACTGAAAATTATTAGAAGAGTTCAGAAAGCTCTGTGGCCTGTTCAATGTATGTAAGAAAGGGTAGGATTAAGAGGGAAGTTCATCTATGCCTCAGAGTACTTCTTTGTCCAGATTTGGAAGTAAAAGGCTATCCTCTAAGGGACAGAGGCAAAGCAGTACCCATAGCTGGAAGATGAAGTTATTTCAGTCATTGTTTTTTATGGTTTCCAGCTTTTAACTGAGAGTAGTTGATCATCAGAGTTACAGGATGTGGTGAACTCAGTCTCAGCTGAGTAAATTGAGGCTGAGCAAACTCAAGGAAACATTTTCAGAAAGAAACTTTTTTGCTTTGAACTAGAGAAGTTTAGGTCTGAATGAAGACATTTCTGGCTGCAGAGGAGCAAACTGGTGTCCTAATGACCTGTTTCTATTTGTTTCTCTGATTCTCTTTGTGGTGCTGCTTCAGCTCCGGTACAACGGACTGCTGGAGACAATCCGTATCCGAAGAGATGGTTTCTCCTGGAGACCCTCATTTGAGGAATTTGCTGAAAGGTTTTTAAAACCTCTGAATGTTCCTTGTTAGATATTGTTAGGGAAGCAACCCTGGTAACCAGATATGAATAAGGAGTGAACCAGCTTCTTTAAAGTTCACGTGCCTGAGATCATGGGGTTGTTTGCTGTGGGAGCCTGAATGGGAATGACAGTGATTTATTGTTGTTTGCTGTGGGGGTGACATGAGTTAGCGTATCAAGGATGTGGCTCTTACCTTGCTGTATTTGTTTTTCACAGATATGGAATTCTCCTAGTTAAACCAGATGTTTCCCTCACAAAAGAAAGGTAGGAACCCTTCCTTTGTTACGTGCAACCCAGTTTGTTCTTCAGAGACTTTGGCTCTCAGAGTAGCATAGCAGACTGAGTAAAAGGAACAAAGGATGGGTTTTTGTGGTGATGGGAACATGAATCCCTAGGCAAGGACAATTAGTGTTTAAAAAGCATTTAGTAGAATGATGAATGAAATCTTTCTTGAATTGCTATGTAGCAATTCAATTCGATTACTGTAAAGCCTTACCATCCTCTGGAATGAGAACTGACTAACGTACTTGATTTAGAGAGTCACAGTAACGGTCAAGGGTGTCCACTGAACTCAGTATGGCAGGGGCTCAGCACAGTTGTGAGCTGCCTCTCCAGGCTTTTTCCTGATAGCTTCATGGGAGAAGAAGAAGATGAAGACAATACTGAGCAAACAGCCAGCACTGAATGTCTCCCAGGCTAGAGAGGATGTTTCTAGTCCGAGAATTTGCTGTGTGTACAGGCATAATATACCCCCAGCACTTCCAGAACTTGACTGTTCCTTACACACATGAATGTGCCTCCAGCTCTGCAGTCTTACCCTGTCAGCTTTTTACTGCCTACATCTAGGGCAGCAAGTCCCCACCTCTTCTTTTCCACTTTCCCAGTCACTTCTTCCTGCCATGGTCAATTATGACTGATAGTGAAAACTAAGCATGTAGGGCAGGTGGCTGGTTTTTTGGTTTGTTTTTTTTTTGTCTTTTAAGAAAAGGATTTGAAAGTACTCCTGGAAAAATTCTCCCTGGCAGTAGCTACTCCAGCCTTCACAGAGCTTCCTGGAAGTTACTGATGATACTGGATTAATAAGAATTGTAAACCCAGTTGAGATCCAAGTCAAGAGAGAATCTCATGGATGGGAGAAAGATGATGGTAGACAGGCAGCACAGTGTGTTTTCAGACACAAAAATCATAGGATGCTTTGAGAACAGAGTTACCTTGGATATAGATTCTGACACACAGGAAGTTGACTCAGATAGAAGGAAAACCACTTTTGCTTTGCTGTGTGAGATATTAGCAAAAAATGCCACTGTGGTTTCACAGCTTGGATTTGCAGGCAGGGGGAGGAAGACTAGAGTCTGCAAAATGAAAGTGGAATTGGAAAATAGACTTTCTCCCAGAAGTCTTGCTGTGCCAACCTTGCAACTTGTGTGCTCCAAAGAGCTTGGAAGTGAAATTAGGAAGAACAGTTCTCAGAATAAAATAGGCTCTGCAGAATTGTCTCCCAGGGAGTTGAAGGAAATCTGCCTTTAGGAATCCCGTTTGCTGATGTTCCTGAGTGTGATCCGAGTTGAACCTTGAGGAGCACTACAAATTGACAGCCAGTTACTGAATGTGATCGGGTGACAGGGGACAGAGAATGCAGTGCAGAATCATTGAGGCACTTTCTCCCCCTTTGTGCACCTAAAACCACTGGCTGCATGGTGTTCACTTTGCCAGATGTTTTATTTCACTTTTTTCCTCTCTTCCAGCTGCTTGGAGATACTGCAAAGTACAGAGCTGACAGGCTGGATATGTGGGTAGGTGTGGGTCACTGTTGCTGGGAACGGGGGGCCTGAACTGCAGATACTTTATACATGTAGACTGTTGTCTGCTTCTCTTGAGGGACAACTTGGTGGCTGTAGGAAAGGCCAGTCCAGAGAATGACTGGATGCAAGTTCAGATGAACTGTTTCTCACTGCTTCTTTCTCTCCCCAACTTCTCAGGAAGTCACGACTTTTCTTTAAGTATTGGCACCAGGAACAGCTGGCAAAGTATGTGGAGCAACTGGAAAGAGCAGCGGTAGTCATACAGAAAGGTGAGCACCAGGGGAGGAGGGTCCCTCAACTTTGATCTGAGACCAGGGCAAGCGAAAACTTTTCTCCAGTCGCTGCTCCACCATTGCACCTTTGCAGATGACAGGAAGGCAGGCCAGGCACCATCTCCATGTCAAGGCCCTGTGGAGTCAGAGTGGTTATTGCAGATACCCACCTCCTCAGTGCTCATCCTCAGTCGGGGAGAGCCATCAGACAGTGTGAGCCTTGGAAAGGGAAAGCACCTGTGCAGGAGAACTGAACTGAGCAGGGCAAGCATGATTTAGCTGTGTCCCAAGATCTGGGTAGCCGTTCTCTGGAGTGAGAGCTTGTTTGTGAGTGGTGGTGAACTGAAGAGAGAGAAAAGAAGATGAGTGAAGCAGATCTCATTCCTACTTTCAGAGACAGGCAGAAGGAGCTGAGGTTTGGTTTTCGTGGGTATTTTTCCTTTCCTTTCCAGGTAGTGTCTGCTCTGGCAGCCTGTTTCTCCAGAGCAGGCACTGGGGGTAGTTTGGTACTTCCCTCTGCACAGGCTCCATCAGGACTGTGCAGCCAGGAGGAGGAGGCTGTCATGAGGCTGTCATCCTGCCTGATCCCTTTCTATTGTACTTCTCTTCTGTAGGGGTTGTTGCACTTCTGAAGCATCTGAGCAGCTTCCAGCTATGCACCGTACAGTATGACAAACATCAGACTGTCACATGCTGTGCCTGGTTTTCATCTGTGAGGAAAACATGTGGATAGTAGGAAATGAGCGAGTGTGGCTTTCAGTTCATGCACTTTAGCACCTGGTAGAGTAGGTGGGATAATGCAATGTCTCTAAAGCTCCTATGAACCTTCTGATGGCTGCTTATGGGAAAGATTGTCCTGTGGCCTGACACCAAGGAAGTCCCGTCTTCTGCATGGAAGAGCTTTGTTTTTATTGAGTAGTGTCTGAAGGGTACTGGGGAGATGGATGGTTAACAGAGACCCTTCTGTGAGGCTTTGTTTTTTAGGTATCCTGTTCCTTGGCATTAGAGATGAGAGCTCAGATCTGTAACTCAGTTTTTTTAAATCTGTGATGTGGCAGCTTAGAGAGTAGAAGGCCGTTCTCGTGGTTTTGACTGCCTGCTCAAGTAGAGTCTGCATTGCTCTTTATTAATGTGATTGAAGTGTTGAGGTCTTTGCACTATGTGAAGGAATACCACCCAATGTGCTTCCCCCAGGGGGTGACAAAGACACTATGAGCATTTTTTTTCTAACCGCAGCTTTTCTCTGAACAGTTTTCAGGGGATTTAGATGCAGGAAGAGCTACCTGAAAATGGTGGCTGAGCTGAGAGCTCAGGCACAGCGGCTACAGGAGGAAGCAGAGAGAGAAAGAAGCCGGCAGCTGGCGGTGGAAGCAGAGGCCCAGAGTGAGTTGCTCCCACTCCCACTGCCCCTGTGCGTGGCCACCCATGCAATGATCACCTCGAAGTGCTGTAAGCTCTGGGTGATGATGGCCTGCCGTCAGCTCTCCTGGGGCTGGGGTGTCCACCGACATGGTGGGCAGGGAGGTGCTGAGGTTTCAGCCGTTTGAAAACACGGCTTTCTCTGTGGGGAGCAGCAGCAGCATGGGGAATGTCGTTTGCCTGCCTGTTTTGGGAGGAGTTCCAAGCTGTGTCTTTCCCACACACTCTGGGCAGCAGAGCCTGTCCCTATCCTGGGGCATGTGGAGCATGGATCTCATGGATCTTGGATGCTAGATTTCATCTACTGCTTTCCTCTTGTTGCAGAAAGAATCTCCTTTCCAGTCCCCCTGCCACGGAAGAGGCGCCCTCAGCCTTGTCCCCATGGTGCTGATAAGCCACCACAGCCACCAGTGCCACGGCCACGCAGCAAACTAACAGAGGTAGCAATACTGACTGCTGGGGGCTCTTGATCCAGGTGTGCTGGTTCCCTGCTCCCTTCACTTTCTGCATGCACATGTTCTCCTGCATGTGGTCTCAGGAGAACATTGTCATTCTTGTTATAAGTAAGAGAGCCCTTTCCTACTGTGGTTAGTTAAAAAGCGTGGTCAGGACCTTTGAGGAACTGAAAGCAATGTTTGATAGTTGTGACTCAAGAGAGTCTGGAATGGGATCCCTTCAAAGGTCCCCTGCCTTTGACCTTGCTTTCATGCCCACCTTCCCCCTCTCCCCACTTTCAGTCCACTCCTTTTGATAATTTCTTGGACCCTTCTGCGCCTCGTCCTGTTCTGAAGACAGAGGAGCAGACTGAAGAAGAGGCAAAAATGAGGAAACTCAAGAGAGGAGCAACTTTACTCTGGTTCAAAGAGACGCAGGTCCAGAAGGTCATGCAGGATGACGGGGCCTTTCCAAGCTGGCTGCATGGGATGATCAGCCGGAGGTGAGTATTGTGGACACAATGGCCACAACTTGGGCTGTGGCAGGCAGGCAGAAGCTGATGTGTCCTGAGGAGGACCGCTTAGGTTGGATTTGCCAGGATTTGCCTCCTTAAGGAATGGGAGTGACCTGCATAACCTTTCACTTTTAGGCTGTGAACTTCAAACCCTTAGGGGGAAGCTTTGTTGCTCCCGGTCACAGGATGCAAATGCTGAAACTTTATGTGGGTCCAGGGAAGGACTGTGGAAACTCATAGGAAGTAAACCCACTGTGGGTTCCTAAATAGAGAAACTGTGGAGGGAAGGGAGCCTTGGAAGGTTCTTGGAGAGGAAATGCATGCATTTGTGCTGTTGTGGACCATTTGCAGAGGTGTGATACAAGGTGAAATTGGATTTTTTGTCTGACTTATGATGACTGTTCTCATACCTCTCTGTTTAGGTCAGGAGGAGACGTGAGTTTGCAGCAAGAGAATACAGAATTCAGTGTACATTTATGTAAAAAAAAGTGTTAAGAGGGGCTTTAGTGAGTAGCCAATAGCAAGATTCCGTCAAAGCCCTCAGAGGTGATAAAAAGAAGGCTTTTTGTTGATACCTCTGTGCTTCTAACAAGAGTGCAGCATAGGTGGATTTTCCATCCCTTTAAGCTGGGAGAGACATCCACAAAGCCTTACCTTCTAATGGAGTTGTTTACGAGACCGTGAGTTCTCAAGCTTTTCTGGGAAAACCTTTACTTAAATGCTTGAAATTTGGCTACTGGGTGTACCTCGCACTTCACTTTCTTGGCTGAGCCAAACACTACTTTCCAAGCAGTGTGATAATCAGAGAAATGCTGATTATGCCCATGGCTGGATAGGAACAAGACAGTAGGGTTAGCAGGTAGACATCAGAATTTCTGGCTCTTCCCTGCGTGCAAATTAGTCTATGGGGTGCGTGCCTGCTAACTGCCGGTGTCCCTTGTTTGGTGGGACTGGTGTGTGGGCATTGCTGCCAAGTGTGCCTGTCATTTGAACATCCTTATCACCTTGTTCCAGTTTGTAGCTTTTTTCTGTTAAAGCTGCAAGTCTTCTTCAGTCTTATTTGATCACAAGTTCCTGGATTTTGTCAGCTTATCAGTGTGAACATTACTCAGAGACGTTATACAGCATGTTAGCTTAGTAAAGGACACTACAGTAGCTGACAACTCGCTGGTAGCTGCAGTATTTTTTTCTTTTTTTAAGATAATCAATAAGGCCCCCACCTGCATTAATGCTTTTATCAACAGATCCAAGAATGCAGGAGAGTAACTAGCGCCTGGAAGACAAAACTGTCTGAATTTGAAGATAGGCTAGCCATGAGCACTTCACAGTGAAGGGCATAGCAGATCCTTCCCAAAGACACTGACGATTAGATACTTTTTAAGTGGTGCTTCCCGTTGCTGGATTTAAGTCTCTATACAGCACTGTAAGCTCGGCCTCATATAACAGAGAAGCCAGAGCAATCCTGAACTGCACTGGTGATTTGCAGTCACCTTTAGCCTGGAGCAGGGCACATGACAAGCACAAAGCGATGCTTTGTTGGGCAGAGGGGGGGAAGACCTCCTTCCAGCAGGAAGTTTAGAGAGCCAGACTGGTGTAATCCAAGTTGGTGTTTTTCCAAGGCAGTGGGCTTACCTTGTGCTGAGCACCACTGCCCCACAGCATCCTGACTTATTCCGTCAGCCCTGGAGCGTCGGAAATGCACATGTGCTCAGCCTCCTCATCTCAGCAGTGCTCTGTAGTGTGTTCTGTGCTGGAAGGCAGCTGTTGCTATTGCACTAGTCAGACCTCTTGAGCAGGTTTGGAGCAGCCCTCCTTGGACAGGCTTTGGCTGAGAGTATTGTGCCTCCTCAGCTTGCTAATGCCTCCCTGCACCACCAAGCCTGACTCAGAAAACCTGCAGCTAGGAACGCGTGGGGCAGATGCTGGCCTCCCTGTGGACTGGGAGCTCTACCACGGTAGCACGTGAGGTGGGATGGGAATCCCTGCACAGAGGCAGCTGCTCACTGTCCGCTGAAAAACTCTTTCCTGCTTTCAGGGAAGCTGAAAACTTGCTGATTGACAAGCCTTTGGGTTGCTTCCTTGTTCGGATCAGCCAGAGCCGACCGGGCTACACCTTGACATACAGGTAATGAGCCTTGCAGAGAAGGAAAAAGAAGGTCCTAAACTGAGCTATGCATAGCTGGAGGAGTTAACCTCCTCCGCAGAGGAGTCTGCTGAGGGTGACTCTCTTGTTGTGGGTGCCTCAGAGAGTTTGGAGCAGCAGACAGGACACTGCGGAGTCTGTCTCTTGCCAAAAACTAGATGTGTTTGTGAGTGGGGTGCTGTGGCTGCAGGTCCTGCCTGGGCTGTGCTGTGCAGCTGCGTGGGCAAACCAGGTTGGAAGAAGCGTTGGCTGGAGCAGAGGAGATGAGTCTAAAGAAGGGGCCTGAGGAGAGGCAATCAGAGTGCTACAAGGGCATGCTCTTTGTACAGCTTCAGGCAAGGGGTAGGGCAGAGTTTTAATGTGGACAACAGGCATGGGAGATGGTACAGTCTGCTGAGGTTTTGATCCAGCTGCCGGGGTTCTCCTGTCACTGGATTTGGTTAAATGGCTGCTTCTCCAGCACCTACTAGCACAGCGTGTGACACTCCAGTATGGTGCGTCTCCTGCATCTTTGTGATATTTGTCACTGTGGCTCCTGATCACATCTGGCCTCTTGAGGTAAGAAGTGCAGAAAGCAATGACTGGGTCCTGGAGAGACGCTGCGACCCCATGCCATGACTATTTCTGTCTGTCCACCTCCCCAGGGGTGAAGGCCGCTGCCGACACTACATGATCCAGATGCAGCCCAATGCACGCTATGTCATCCTGGGGGAAGACCGGGCTCATGCCTCACTCACCGAGCTGGTTCGGTATCACCAGACTGTGGGCATCCAGCCCTTCATGGAGATACTGACTGTTCCCTGTGGGCAGGTGAATGTCAAGGATCTGCAGCCAGAAGAGGGGATGGGTCATGGACTGTGCTCTGAGCGGATAGAGTCACTGCAGCATCTCTCTTTTGTGTTCCTGGTGGGGGTGTCCCATTCTGGCCAAGCAGCTTGGCCTCTTCTGCAGGCACTGGGAAACACTGCTGGCTGGGCACTGGGGTGTCCTGGGATGGGGGAAAAGCCCTGGTAGATGGATGAACCCCAGCCCCTGAATGTCAGCAGCGAGCACAGCTGGGTACTCCTCTTCATTGTGCTGTTTAGGGTGTGTGGAGGGTCTGCAAGCCACTGCTGAATCCACTCTTCCTTCCCTCCCTCAGAAAAGTAGTGAGAGTTTGGATTACGAAGATCTAGAGTGCCTCACGCTGGGTGCACTGGCCGCTGAGGGGGAGACCCCTCCAGAGGAGCAGCCCTGCCCCTCCAGGCCTTCCACCAGAAGACCTTCTCTGCAGTCAGGAGTGGCCGCGGTTCTCAGGCACGTGTGGTTCAGGAGGACCAAGGATTGCCAAAACCAACAGAGGCTGAACATGGGTAGCACAAAGCCAAGCTCAGACAAGGAGAGAGACAGCCAACGAGCCTTCCCTCGCCTCCACTCTTCCATACGCCTGGCAATGCAGGAAATCCAGCAGGTGAGCTGGGGCATATCTTCTGCCAAGGCTTGCCGCCCACGGCTGACCTGGGACACGTGGAGCTGCCCTACCAGGTGTGGAGCTGTCTGGGACACGTGGAGCTGTCCTACCCAGCAGCAGGAGAGAGGAGGCTTCCACAAGTAGCGCTTGGTTTCCTAGCTTCTGGGTCACAGGTTTTATTTAGTGGTCTTGGGTCAAGACTCTGTTCATTGGAAGTGGTGGGCTGGGGGAGACCCTGGCAGAGGCTCGCTGAGATGGCCAAAGAAAACTCGGCAACAGAAGGGGCTGGGATGTGGCTAGCATCCTAGTCACTGCTCCCCTAACACTGTCTCTCTGCTTCTCACTGCAGTTCTCTTCCACTCCATTGAACAGGTCTGTACAGAACTGCTGTCAGGCTCTCAGCACTGAAGATGCAGAGCCCAAGTGACATGGTAAGAGGAGGCAATACACAGAAGGAAGACAGTAATTGCAGCTTCCATGGGAAATGAAAAAGCAAAGGGGCTTTTCCCTTCCTGCTCCATCTGGAGCACCTCTTAACCACCAAATACCTAGAAACAGAGCACAAAAAACAGAGGGCAGTGGCCAGCTTCCATTCCAGGACTGCAAAGAGACCAGGAAAAGTGGGAAAAATCAGCATAAGGTTGGATTCCCAGCACCTGTGGTGCACAGTGTGCTTGCAGTACGATAGCAAGGCTGCTGGAGGGAGCTCACAGTTTGTTAGAGGCCTAGGGCTGGAAGGACAAGTACTATCAGAAAGTGTATCTGCATGCTACAGTAGTCAGCTGCAGTGGCTTAATGTTGTGGAGAGAGGCACATATCAGAAGTAGGTGCTGGGCAGAGGGTTCTGGGAGGTAGCAGAGGCAATGAGCCAAAGGCAAGGCTGAGAACCTAGGAAAAGGCAGCAGTCTGTGAGGACTTCAAACAAGGTCTCAGCAGCTAGAAACACAGCTGGTTACTGAGGCTGTAATGTACTGAGCGGGTTATAGGAGTATGTAGAGTGGGCCAGAAGGGGCCTTTCTGACACAGCTGGCTGTGCCCAGTGCATTGTCTGAAGCATCTGGTGGATGCGCAGCTCCCCTGTGCGGGCAGTGGGTAAATCCTTGTCCCATTCAGTTGCTGAAGGCAGGAGGAGGCAGTAGTGGTGCTGTTGTACACCTCCAGAAAAATCTGGATTTGTGTCAACTGGGAGTGGAGAGGGATCAGAAGATCATGCTGTTGGCTGGAGGTCCACTGCGGGGCTTGCAGCGCTGCACTGGGACTGCTGAGTTCCCTGTGTGGTTCCACTCCCAGGAATTCATGCTGGAACAAAGGTTTTTAGCTGGAGCCTGTCTTGTCTTCTTCCTGATGACTGAGAAAATCCTCTCCCTGAAGTATTTGACTCCATTGCTTCATTCCTGTAGGAGGTATTGATGTACCCAGGGGATGCTCCTTGTGTCTGAGGTTAGGCAGAAGGAATACAGAGGTGTGGAATCTGTGTAGATGTCTGCAAGCGTGTCGTACTGGGATTGCTGGATGGAGCCCTCCTTCTATGTCCTCCACTGAGTCATGTTTCTTGTCTTTCTTGCAGGTCAAAGTGGCTCAGCCCCTAGCCTCTTCCCGTGCTGCTGGGCCTTTCCTAACTGGATGAGGATGAACATATCCAGACGTACAGCAGCCTTTTTTCTTTTTGTTGTCCCCTTTTAGTTTTGCTGCACCCAACTGGCCCTGTGCCTTTAGACAGGACTGCTGCAGAAATGAACTTTCATCAGCACTCAACCACTCTCAGTGGCAGAGACTGCGGTATCTGGACTGGTCTCATCCCAGCAGAGGGGAGAGGGTGGGAACAGTCACACTCTGCACAGGCCCACAGTGCCTGACAGTCTGCGTGTCAATACTTCAGCATGCCTGGAGACCCCTCACCTCACACTGTTAATAGTCACGAACTGGCTGTCTCCAAACAACCTGTTCTCTCAGAGATACCTGTACTGATTTCCAACATGTTTCTTGTCAAGTCCTCTGTCTCTCTGTTGGTCCTGTGTTTCTTCTGCTCTGGGTGCCAAGGGAAGCCGGGCTTCGGCTTGGGAAGTGAGGAATGAAACTGTTTGTCCTTTTTGTTGAGGGCAGGAGCACTTGGAACAGGAGCTGAGGCAAGGGGCAAGAGGTGGGCCTGCGTGAACCGCATGAAGTTCAACAAGGCCAAGTGCAAGGTCCTGCACATGGGTCGGGGTAATCCCAAACACAAGTACAGGCTGGGGGGACAGTGGCTCAAGAGCAGCCCTGAGGAGAAGGACTTCGGGGTGTTGGTGGATGAGAAGCTCAACATGAGTTGGCAATGTGCACTTGCAGCCCAGAAAGCCAACCGTATCCTGGGCTGCATCAAGAGAAGCGTGGCCAGCAGGTCGAGGGAGGGGATTCTGCCCCTTTACTCCTCTCTCGTGAGACCCCACCTGGAGTCCTGCATCCATCTCTGGAGCCCCCAACGTAGGAAGGACATGGATGTGTTGGAGTGGGTCCAGAGGAGGGCCATGAAGATGATCCAAGGGCTGGACTACCTCTCCTACAAGGACAGGCTAAGAGAGTTGGGGCTGTTCAGCCTGGAGAAGAGAAGGCTCTGGGATGACCTTAGAGCAGCCTTCCAGTAGTTGAAGGGCACCTACAGGGAGGATGGAGAGGGACTTTTCACAAGGGTGTGTAGTGATAGGACAAAGGGGAATGGCTTTAAACTAAAAGAGGGCAGATTTAGATTAGATATTAGGAAGAAATTCTTCACCATGAGGGTGGTGAAACACTGGCACAGGCTGCCCAGAGAAGCTGTGGCTGCCACCTCCCTGGCAGTGTTCAAGGCCAGGTTGGATGGAGCTCTGAGCAATCTGGTCTGGTGGAAGATGTCCCTGCTCATGGCAGGGGGTTGGAACCAGGTGATCTTTCAGGTCCCTTCCAACCGTTACCATTCTATGATTCTGTGATTCTATGATCTTCCTGCAGAGGGAATTTCCTGCCCTTGCATCGATGTGCTGGCACTCTGCTCCCCAGCCCTTAGCCAGAGCTCATCAGGAATCATTGGTGAAACTCTCTTGTTCATGCTGGTTGGAACTACAAGTCCAGGCTGGACAACATGCTACTTTACACTGAGGGTAGAGGGCTTGAAACATACAGGACCATGCTACTTCTGATGTATTTTCTACCGTTTAAAAGAAACCAGTTTTCTTCCTAGAAGGAGAAGCTCAGTGTTCTCTTTGTTTCTGTCACCTGCAGTCAGTTCAGCTACAGATTGCAAGTGGAGGACAACAGCTAACACATCCGAGGGCAGACACAGGACTGTGTGAAGTGCCTCAGTGGAGAAGCTGAAGGCTCATGGGCCGTTAGTCCCAGTGTACAACTGCCACCTGTAACAGTGCTCTCCCATGCCAGCTTCATCTCCCTGTGTATGCCGCGGGTGAGACCCCCCCTTTGCAGCCTGGCTCCGTGCTTCCCTGGCAGAACCCGCTGCACCCGAGGACAGCCGTGCTGCCCACGCTGCTTCACCTCTCCCTGGGAGGCACGAGTGCGGCTGAGTCCGCACAGGCTGGTGCTGTGGCCGGAGAAGCTTATTAGTGTGATACAGCACGACTGCGGCAGCGTCTTAGCGCTGACTTTAACCCCGGGGTTATTTCTCTCCCCTCCTCTGTGCTCCCTGGAGCAGCAGTGCTGCTCTGCGCTGGGTCACAAGGGAACACTGCCGGGGAGCAGGCAAGCAAGCGGTGGCCATTCCAGCCTAATGTCCTGGCTCTCCCCAGCACTGCCTTGCAGCGTGAACACACCTTTTCTCTTCCTCATGCTGGATTTTGGCAGCCGCTTTCAGGCCGTTCAGGACAGAACCAGTCCAGGCAGTCAAAGGCTGCTGTTGCAGAGCCTTCCTGGCTGAGCCCAGGGGCGTTTTGCTGGGCAGCCTTGGCCTCTGTGCCTTGGCTTCCCCCACCACCGATGCTGGGCAACTGGAAAGCCTGCCTTCTGGGCAGCACGTAGCACAGCTTCATGGCCAAAGCATTTCTAAGAACTCGCTAGCGCACAGAGCTGAGACACGTACGAGAAATGCATTTCAGTAATGGAGCTGCTCTGTAACTTTTTCCTAGTTCCTGTGCCACAGAGTGTGGTGTAAGCCCAGGGCTAAGATCCAGCTGCAAAATGCTGTTCACTCCTGTAGCCTGGCAGGGATAATGCTGAACCGAGGGGGGGTGGTGGTGAGTTTTCCTGCATGGGTGCTGCTGCAGGCACAGCTCACAGGAGACACTGCGCAGAATGACATCGGTAGGGTCAGGGCACTTCTCTGGTGGGTGTGCATGGCACATCTCTGGGCAAGCTTCCCAAAACCAGAGCAGACTGATCACAGATTTCTTTTTCCTCCGATTCGATAGGTGGAAAGGAGAACTGCAATGTGGGCAGCCAGGAGCCTGGCACAGACCCAGGCAGCACACCTGGGTTGGCAGGTCAGGTTTCTTCCACGTCTGCTGCTTCTGCTTTTTCTGTGACATGGCAAGAGGAAACCAAGACAAGATAAGCATGACAAGCTGCTACACTGAGGAGGTTATGTAGCACTGGAGGCATTGGCATGATTTCTGCAAGCTCTGGTTTGCAGGAGCATTAGCAAACACTCGACGCTCTGCCTATATGCAAGGTCTAGCTAAGCTTCTGGAGAGCAGTCTGGCTAGCGCTGGGCTTTTGTCGGGAAAAATGTGTGCCAGCAATGGGGAAAAGCTATGTGAAGAGCTGGGAATACAACAGGCTGCTGAAGAGTAAAATGCAGATTTGAAATATCTAGTGTGGTCTTTGCCTGCATGCTTCCAGCTCATGGCCAAAGTCAGGCACTGGAGCTTCAGCTCTGTGTAAGAGCATGAGTTATGCTAAGGATTTCTTTCATCTTGTCGGAGAAGACGATCTTCTCCGTCAAAGAGGAGCAGCTGCATGAGCAACCCTATCTCATTTCCTAGGGCAGCAGCTTGCCTTGTGGCACTTGGAAAGTTATGTCTTGTAAAAAGCAAAGAGCAAACTGTGTCGGCCAAAGTGGGAAGGCCATTCGTGTTACATCATGTTATAATTCAGCTGGCGTGTGATGAACTGAATGGGACGTACTCACATAAAAGGCAAATATCAGGCTGTCTCAGGCTGCATGAGCAGGGGCAGGGCCCAGAAGAGGGCCTGGCAGCGCGCACATCCCCTGAGCGCTGCATTTCAGGCCCCATGGGAGTTCAGCTGAGCTCAGAGAGGAAAGCTACGAAGAGAAGGCTGAGCATGTGGGGAGCCAGGCAGATCTGGCACCCAGGAAAGAAGGAGGAGCAGCAAGAAGGATCTGCAATCCATGGGAGCAAGGACTGCAAGTGCTAGAGGGACCTCTGGTCTTCGAGGCTTGGGAAGAATTTTATTTCATAATCTGTGCCTTGCTAGTCGCACCCCCCCCAACTCCATCCCTACAACTGGTGCTTCAGTGTATGCTGTAGAAAGCTTCCCTAACTTGCCTCCCTGTTTCTGCAGAAGGGTTTTGTGTTGCTTTCTTATCTTCCTCTGTGCTTTACATCTGAACAATCCTGGCTGCAAAAATTTTAGCTTATCACCTCTAGGCTAAGACCTACACCAGATCAGTCTCATTCTGTCCAAAGTAAAGCTCTGGCTTGCCTTTGGCCCTTGAGGTATCGGGCTAGCAGCTCCCCATCAGGCTGGCAAAAAAAAGAAATTTTTCTTCTTGTCTCCTTCCATTCTGAAGTCTTCTTGTTCCCCTTTTTCCCAGCTTTGCTTTTTGCTCCTGCTCCTCAGTCTGGCCATCATCTCTGAGGTAGGCTTGAGGTTTAGGAACGTGAACCTGTGACCCAAGGACCAGTATGGCTCTTAATCTCTTTTTACAAAACTGGCAGCCCTGGTGTTGTTTGCGTTCTTTCTGGGCAATGCGATGGTGTATGTTGACCTATTTCCTTCCCCAAATGTGTTTTAAAGACCTACTTGGCGCTGAGCCCGGACAAGGCTCTCCATGCTGCTCTTACCCTCACTCCAGTCTATGTCCAGTGAGTCTGGAGTGTTGTAACAGCATCTCTGATACACGGTCTTTACTGTCTTCTAGCTAATTTTGTTGTCCACATCAAATGCTTGCATAGTGTGCCATTGCTTTGCAGATACACTTAGGACAGGCTGCTACACCAGGGCTTCGCTTATCCACTTGCTCCTCCTGGTGCATCACAAGAGCATAGAAACTGCTATCTGAGATGAAGGGGTCACACCAGCACAGGATCCTGAAAGTGAAGATGGCCGGTAAGGTATGCTTAGAGCAGGCTGAAGAGCAGTATAGACATAAAGCCATGCTTCCTCTGCTACATGTTTCGAACAATACTCAGTTTAATCTTCTTCTGACCAAAGCATCCTTCTGTTTAGCAGTCCTTGCTGTGTTGCTCTTCTATAAAAGCCTCTGATTGCTTTTGATCCATTCTAGATTATTTTGCCTCCATAACAACCCTAGGAAATTGATTTCTCGGGTTTATGGTGCATAGTGAAGCAGTACTTAAATTTGTTTGGGTTTTAACCTGCTATGTCATTATTTAATCAATATGCCCTTGCTTCTGTACTATAAAACATCACAAGTAATTGTTTCCAAAACACGTCGCTCACTGCATGTGATTTTATATACATCAGCTTCTCTCCCCGTCTTCTCGGTCCTGTGTATTTGATTTTCCTTTTCCCCTTTTCTGCCTCTTCTTAATTTCACTGTATCTTCCCTGAGAGGGAAGGGAGAAAACACAGAGCTGACCCCCAGGCCACTTCCCTGAGTGGGCATAACTGGTATGAATGCCCTCCGTGTGCAGGTGGAGCTTCTTCTTGTAAATGACATCTACCAACTTTGACTTTAATTTGTCATTTTATCATCCAGCCATTCATTGCAAGATCTTTCTTGAACTCTGCACTGAGCACTCATTTTTACTACACTGCACAGCTCAGCCTCACCAGCAAACTCTGCCCCATCTCTGCTCACACCCTTTCCCAGACCATTTATGAATACAGCAAAAATCACAAGCCCTAGCACGGATGCTGGTGGGACAGCACTGGCACGTTCCTCCATCTTAAACACTGACCATTTTCCATTCATTGTCTTTAGCCTTGTTATTAACCATGGGAATAAAAACGTGGAGAACAGTGGTGAAGGAGATTTTGTGTGAGACCTTGCTGAAAGTGTTTTGGGCATCCAAATACATCCACATATCCAGCCACATCCGTGAACCAGGATTCCTCACTCCTTTAAGGAGTGAGACATGTCTCCCTTTTGCAGGAGTGGAGTTGTTTCTTCCCCTTTATTCCTATTTCTCTATGTGCCCAGGGATGCTATTCCTAATTATCAGTGTGGAACTCAGCTTCACAAGTCATAGGTCCCCAGATTTACCCGAAGGTCTTAAAAAAAACAAAAGCCCAACCCCGGCATCTCATCTGCCTCCTGTCATTCCTCCAGTTTCACGCTGAATTAAGCAACCGGTTGCATGTCCCATAGCAGTTGAGAGGTCTGTGTTGGGGTTCCTCCAGCGCTATTGGATAAATGCCATCTATGTCATTTACTGCTTTGTGTTATAAATTTGTTTTGAAACACACGCTGCTGATGCTTTCAGTTGAAGCAGGTTGCCTCATTTGTCCCTGCAAAAGGAGGTTGCAGCGTGGGAATTTCCCTTTGCTCCTTGCTGTTGTGGATAACTCCTTGTGCTTTTCTGCTGGCCCGCTATCTTCTCTGAATGGCCTTTCACACCTCTGATATCTGTTCACTCTATGGCGAGCTCCCAGTGTGAAAATGTTTTTTTTGGGGGGGTGATTTAGTAGGGGGTTTTTTTGGTTTTTCAGATTATCACTCTAACGGACTCTGTTATGGTTTTCCACTTCATTTGCTGTGGTTAGTTTCCTTCAGAGAATTGCAGGAGGTTGGCTTTGAGATATGACAAAGCGTGCGTCATCTTTTCCAGTATGTCTCATTTATCCTTTTGCGTGTTAATTTTGTTCTTCAGAATTTGGAGTTCCCTGGAAATCCACTAGAAAATCACATCCTATTAGCCACCTTTCTACCTCTTGCAGCCAACTTCACACAGAAGGTTACAGACCACTTAGGATTTTAGCAGTTTCACCTCAAGCTCCTTCAGAGCTGCTTTGGAGGAGGCTGGGACATGAAATATCCAATGAAGGTGCAAGATTAAAGCCCAAAACAGCACCATGGACCTGAGTGCAGCAGCAAACTTATGGCCAGTCTTTAGCCACTTCTGCACTACATTCACTCTTGAATGAGGCGCTAAACACCTACTGACCCCGCTCTCATCGCATTTTGGGATGCTGCTGACTACAGGGTCACATTCACAGCAGGGTCCTTGGAGGAAGCACAGCGTTTCTGAGGCTCACAGCTGCTCTGGACAGGACAGGCTGGGTTTTCAGCTTGTGTTTTGGTCCGTGCATCGAGCTTGCCATGCCTGGGGTCAGATCTCAGCATCACAAATCCTGGCAGTTAACAGCCAGGGGAACCCCCAGTGCACCACAGATTTTGTTCCCAAAGCTGTGCTTGGCTTCCAGTCAAACAAAAACATTCGGCAAATTAAGATGTTGGAAAAACAGGAAGAAAAACCACTTCACAGTGTCAGGAGACCTGGGAGAACATTTCAAAGGGTTTCCCCTGCCGCTTTTGTGCCTTAGAGGTGTCCACCAGCAACTGAGTCCTTCTGTGGCTGGTGTAGCGGGCATCAGCACAGCTGCTGAGTCTCTGCCACAGGCACCATCTTACCCAAATACTGTCTGGGCTGGAACGACAGCAACCACACAGCAGGGGCTTGCCGAGCTGAGGCTGCTCCAGCCTCCTGCCACCGCATGCGCTGTGCTGGAAGGAGAGCAGAGGGAAAGCAGTAGGTACTGCACAGCCCAAGGACAGCGTGGTGGCTCCCCTGGAGGAACTGAGGCCGTAATACCATGCAGATCCCTGTTAGGAGTAGGCAGTTATCACTCTTGTTTTAAGGCTGTTAGAGGCAACTTGTTTTTAAATATGCCTACAGGTTTGCTGTTATCCCAGATGCGCCGGCTCCCAGCCAGCTCTGCACCATGCTGCTCGCGTTGGCCAGGAGCGTGGGGCACCCCGTGGCCTCTGCACAGAGCTGCACAGGTGTCTTTGTGCACAATCCCCAGTGTTTTGAGGTGGAATTGCACAGATACTTGCTTCAGCTCTTGTGAAAAAGCAGCTGAGCTTTTTCTAGCCTGGAAAGCAAATTACAAAGACGTTTACTATGTCTTGGCTGTTGATGGAACAACTTCTGTGTCTTCGCATCTGCAACACGGTTAATCTACAAACTGTCCTCAAACAAGGGAGAGTTGAAGTTTCAGAGGGGACTTTGTATTTGAGATAGTGCTGCAAAACATGACCCTGTGCCATAGCCAACAGCATTCTGTAACATTTGCCTTTAGCTTTCAATTGCAGTTCTGCTCTCGTTTCATCCAAATTAAGGTGTTCCTGTTCCGGTTCTCAGTAACTAAATGCAGGACTTCCAGCTCTAGTTCTGTTTCTCCGTAACTAAATTTTTCATTCCTCTGTAACCTGTCTCAGGTAAAGAAGAAGGAAGCTTCTCTGGAAGGGCTGGATTTCTCTGACGAAGCCTCACACGACATGGGGAGTGGCATGTTTGTGCCAAGAGCTGCAAGAAGCGGTGCCATTTTTCCTCCAGACCGGTGCAATCAGCCTGTCTAGTGGATGCATCCTCTGGCTCTGTAGCTCCCACAACATGCTGCAATCACAGGCTGTTCCTCCCGTCCTGGGGTGAAGGAAACTTGGCCGCTTTTCAGCCAGATGGCTAACGGCTGGGACAGGGGACGGCGGTGCTAACACTGCATCAAAGGCTTAATGAATTCCAAAATCATGTGCTCCACGTGACAGCACTAATGCTCCCCTTCAGCAGCTCATTTGGGATTCAGTTAAAAACACATTTGTCTGACAAGTTCCCAGAGCTTGTTACTGCACTTTTGATCCTGTTATCCCCTCGTGGTTCTGCCGCAGCAAGAGCGAGGGGCCGGTGCCGGGTCTCCGCTGGGCTGAGCGCTCGGTGGGCCCCACAGCTGTCCCCGGGCATTAGGCGGGCAGCGGGCGGCAGAGCACGGGGAGCAGCGCTGCCGAGGCTGCCCTGCCGACAGACGGCTCGGGAGTCTGGCTTGGGGGGAGGGTTTCCTCGTCGTTTTGCTGAGGTTTGCTAATTTCAGTTTTTCTGTGACATATTTTTATCCTCCGCAGAGGACAGAATTTGAGAAAGAGGCCAGTCTGCCGTTTAATAATAAATAGCCTACGTTTCTCTGCAGCGTGCACAGATGACTTTGCCGTTTTCCAGGTTTTGTATTTAACACCTGGTGCATTCTGCCTGCACTGGCCAAACTCAGTGTGATGTGTTTTACAGGTCTTTGCTACTTCCTCTGCTCATACATATGCACATATATGTAAAACAGTCATGTAGAGCTGTGTTCTTTCGAAGGTTTAGTGTTTGACATTTCTGTTCAATTTTATCTTCTTGCTGTGTTGACGCTGGTTTGTTATACTGTGTGCAATGAATGAGTCCCTCCCTACCTCTCCCCAGTCCAAAACAGCCCAGTTGCTCTTCCTTTGTCCCCTTTGTGTAAACTACATCCCTTTCTGCAGGGACTGCTACCAAAGCAGATATTTGATCTGGTTGGACTTGAGTAGGAGAAGAGAGAACCTACTGTCTGCAGAGGATTTTTCTTTGGCAGCTGGGGACTGTCTTTAGGTTTGAATTTGTAGCATGAGCTTTGGCTTGGTGGAGTTCTATCTCTGCTGTCCTGGTAGGAGCTGAAAGGTCTGGCACTTCTTGGAAGCGACAGAGTCAGTCCAGATCAAAAGCAAAAGGTCTCCATCGCTCGTAAGCATTGGATGCATATAACGTCCGTCAGCAACAACAGCCAGATGTAGCACTGAGGAGCTCATCTGCAGGTAGAGCTAGATAAATTAGGGCATTAAGTCTCAGCTCTGTGATTGCCTGGCTTAATGACACTTCATTTGTTTTTCCTAAGTGTTTTGCTAACTCTTTTCCCCCCTAAGAAAATGGGATCTGACGTGTCAGACAAATAAAATGCCGGAAGACTGACTGTGGGAGGAGGAAATTACCAGCATCTGATGGAACCAAAACTGTTTTCTCTGCATTCCTGCTGTAATTGTACCCGCTCGAGAAGAGTCTCTGTGTAACAAGAAGGTCTATTTAAATTTCCGCCAGGAAAGGACTTGTCAGTTCACAGTGTATTAAGCCTGAAAAAGACCACAGGATCACCTGGCCAGACCTCTCAAATGGCCCAGGGGAAGGCTTTCATGCAGTCCTCACCACACCGTGCAAGGCCTCCTCCCGGGGCTCAGGAGGACCCAGGGTGCATGATGGCCCTGCTGCCGACTGGTGCCTCAATGTCAGCTCATTTTAGTGCCTTCCTAGACTTCTCACTTGAGGCTTTGGTGGTGCAGCAGCCTATGACAAGTGCCCTGGGCCACCTCACCACAAGGGACACCACACAGCACCTCCTGCCATGGTGGCTCTGGGTTGTCCAGCACCACTTGAGCAGCAGTGGGAACTCATTGCTCCTCTCTGCACTGTGCAGAACACCTGCCCTACTTCTGCTCATCTGGGCAGCTGTGTTCCCACCGGCTGCATCTGCTGCTGACACCACCCTTGCACCTCTCTCTCCTGGGACCACATGGCTGCAGTGCCTGCACAGACTTGCAGTCTTGCTGTTTGGGGCTTTTCCACCTGCCTGGCAGGTCAGGCCAGATGGACACTGGTGGTGTGCGGACCTGTGGGTTGTCTCCTGCTGCCCCTGATTCCCTCCGTCTTGCGTTCCTGCCTGGGGCAGCAGTACTGGTTACGCTTACCACAGTATATTATAGCATGCTCTGAGCCCCAGCCCACACCATGTCCACAGGAGCTCCTGTGGTCCTTGCCTGCATGGAGATGCAGTCCCTCTAGCAGTGACAAAGCATCCCAGGGGAGCCTGGTGCCTTCTGTTCACATTTGAAGCAAGGGATGCCTGGCCTGGAGCACGTCGGCAGGAAAAGTGATGCTAAAAAAAGTCATGAGAGGTTATGAAGGGTTTCAGGTAAGAAGGTACTGGGAGAATACTGCGCAGAGATTTGCATAGGGTCAGGTCCCCAGCTGCTTTACGAGCATTGTGGGAGCACTCTTACCACATTTTTCTGGCAGCTTCAGCTTCCTCAGGCATCACATGTGCTGGAAATCAATGTGACTGAAGAGGAGATCCAGGCACAACTGGGTCAGAAACCTGCAAGGGCCAGCTTGGTTGACAACGCTGGCGAGGTGAGCTAACGAGGCTGTAGGAGGATTCGTTAGGGAGTTCTTTCAGTCTGCAGGAGGCAGAAACACTGGTTGGTCTCTAACGCAATGGTGGGGTATAGGTAGGTGTCCCCAAAGTGAGCTGTGTGGCCCTGGGACACCCCAAAGCCGCTGTGCTCAGGGAGTGCTTCCTGCAGCTCAGGGTCAGAGCTGCTGAATAACATCCCTTCTGCCTTGCGCTGCTGCCAGCCAAAAGGCACGGATTAGGGTAGCGGGGGAACCTGGTGCATGTGATACCAAGGTCCTGCCAAGAAACCTGGGAAACAAAATGATTTTGTCAGAGCACCTTGGTTGGGCAGTGCTTCCCTTGTATGGCACCACTAAATGCAGAGCTTAAGCCCAGGAAAGTCAGGAGGAGGGAAGGCAGGGAGGGGCAGAACCAGCTTGGGAAAAACAGTAATTTACTAATAGATGCTGCGGTGTATTGTGACATCCTCACCTCCGCTTCTCAGTGTCCTCCCAGGAGTCATCATTGCCACCACCGTTGAATGGCAGTGAGTAGGAGTGACACAAGGCATAGTTGGCTCACATGTGTTCCTGCTTCCTTGCACCCCGTGTCCCGCTCTAGCTGTCACCCAAATCCCGGGCGGTGGGCCCCTCCGCCCTCTTCCAGGAAGGAGCTATTCAGAGGCTGTGCAAGGGCCTGCCCAGGAGCTGCTGCCTTTGCTAGCAGCAGCACATTTCTGTAGGCTTTCCCCCCTGCTCTTCGCCATCTCAGCTCACGCTGTGCTGCTGATCACGTCCACCCGAACACCCCGCTGGCACAGTTATCTGTGGGTTTTATCGCCCAACAATGCGTGCAATGTTATTGTGCTAAAAAGAAAACAAAGCCTAATCCATTTTAAATTAAAACAGTGCCCCAGTGTCACGCAACTGATGCAGACACGGTCTGGCTGTGCAGTCGTGCCGGCTCCCCGAGGGCTTCACTCCCGAGGTGCTGGGCTGACCGCTCTGCTCCCAGCAGGGATCAGCTGCAGCCTTCAGGCTGGCAGGGCTACTCCTCCCAGGCCCCTCTGGTCCAAAGCCTCTGGGCTCTCCTGTCTCCGAAAGAGCTGCATCATGGTGGGTGAGAGGCGAGGCGTTGCCATGGGCCAGAAGTTAGCAGCAGGCATAAACCAGTGAAGATGGAAACATCTGGGATCTTTCCATGGTGGTATAAGGTTCTCGTAGAGCTTTGGCCAGGTCTGGCCTGGAGTTTATAAAGTCTCAAATGGTCTGAAGAGGAGGTGAGCAAGGGTACAGCTTTTGCAAAGCAGGGCATCAGTCCTTTCAGCCCAAGAGACCACTTTTTGGCCATACTGCTTTTGTTCTAAGAAATTAGGTTCTATGACAGCCCTTCACAGCTGCATTTGTCGCCCAGCAATGTTACAGAGCCTGCTCAGCAGGTAAGGCTGGGCCTGGGGGTGCTTCCTAGCAGAAGCTCTTTCCCTGTTCTTCTCCTGGGTGATTTTATTCCCAGCTGATGTGTGCATGGACACTGGCCACGGATGTTGTGGCGGGCAGACCCGTGCTGTCCACGCTGGGTTGCACAGTAGAAAGGAATGCTTTGTGGGTGTGAGAAGCCAGCTCACCTCTCCCTTCTCTTCAGTCCTGAATATGGCAAGATGAGTAAAGTTTCATCCCATTGTGACGGGGGACACGCTGTGCCCCAGCAGCTCCACTGTGCTGGGCAGAGCCATTTGGCTTGTTTGATCTACAGCTCTTTTATGTTTGCACTATTGTGCGGCAGTCATGGGTGTGGGCTTCACCCAGTAACCATTGCACTGCAGCCAGTCTTGGCAATGGGAGCTCTGGCTGCAAATCCCTCCTGAGATCCCTGCCTGTTTGCTCTCCTGCTGCTTGCCACTGCATGCAGGAGGGCCTGGCCCCGAGGCACGGGCTGGGGCTAGCATGTGCTGACGGGACTTATGACCCGTTAGCTTTTTAGAAGCCTGATTTGGCCAATTAGGCCAGGTGGCCATGAGTCAAATCTCTTTTGTTTGTGTGCTGCATCACTCTGCATCTGACCAGTGCCCTCCTGTGAAAGGTGCAGCCCCGTCCTCTGGCTGAGCACCCGCAGCTGGCACTGGGGAGGACAGGTGCTGGCTGGTGGGCTGGAGCCCAGCAGCCTGGGGAGCGAGCGCTGGGCTGTTCTGGGACGTGCTGCCCCAGGGAATCCTGTTCGGCACACGGCAGAGCCTCATGATTTCTGTGCGGCTTTCTCCTGGCTCTCCTCGCCTGTGTCACAACTCTGCAAGCGTCATTTGTGAAACCGACTTCCTTTTCTTCAGCCTGATTTGCCAGCTCATCTCTGAACAGAGGATGATGATTAAGAACAGAGATGAAGGAGTGTACTGAATCTCCCTCGACCCTGCGGTACCCTGGCCTGCTACGAGTTAAAGAGACCTCCTATCTTCTTTCTGCTGGCTTCCACACAAGCAACACTGGGGATGCTCAGGGCATCTGAGCTCCAGAGCTCAGCTTCTGGAGATGTTTGACAGCTGAACAGTTCCCTGCTCTTCTAAAATGCCCTGCAAGCCTGACTGTTCTGCAGAGACTGGCTCTCGGTGGGGGTAGTCTCTGTTTTGGAGGTTAACACAAGGGCCCGCTGCTAAATTCCCAGCTATGCTCAAAGGCTGGTAAAGTGTGGATTTACTGCGAGGCCTGAGTGTCCTGGGTCTCTTTGAAAGCACGGTGCAGGAAAGCCAAGCGTACGGGCAGGGAGCAGGGCAGGCTTAGGAAATGAAAGAGTTTTTCCTGGAAATCCATGTGCTGGAAAATCGTCTTGAGTTGTAAAAGCAGAATGGTATGAATTCCTACCAGGATGCTGTGCCAGGAGGAGCTAATGCTTTTCCAGCCAAGGATCTTGTACCAGCAAGTGGAAACAGGGAGGGGATTCCCTGAGCAGTTTTGGTGAGGCTGGACTGACGTAAAGAGTCCTGTCCTGATGTCCGCATCTTTGAAATAACTTTGATGGAAAATTGGAGAGGGCACAGGAAAAAATTGCAGACTGCTCTAAGGCTGGGAAAATGCCCTCCAGAGAGAATTTTAAAGGGCTTAATTTGATTAATATATCAAGATGGATATTGAGAGGTTCTTCGAGTAGGATATGGGAAAATACACGGGGACAGTTCAGAATCCTGGACTAACAGCACAGCAGAACGACAACCAGCGGTGCAGGGTTTACGGTCAGACTAATGAAAAATGGATATGAAGCATGTCAGTTCAACGTCCACTGGAGGAGATTCCTAAGGGAAACCCTAAGTCCCCCTACGTCTTTGGAGCTCCGTTGTTTGCAGGTTTCTGATCAAACAGTGTGCTTCCCACAAGCCAAGACTGAATCACGCACCAGCTAGTGGGCTCAGTGCCAGGGGTGACGGCTAAGGTGGTACACAGCCAGGCAGAATAGTGAGTCTTTTCACAGCTGTGAGTCTATGGAACATGAAATCCTCTGCTTGTTCTGCCATGGTGGTATCCTACCCCCCACCCCAGGTACTTTCTATTTCATTTTAACTGCTTTAGGTCAATAAGAGCTGTCACAGGAATCCAAAGCGAGTATTTTTAACTTGCTGTCCCATGATTTCCCCTTCCTTGCGATATCTGGTTTGTGGTCTTACAGCCCCACCAGAGGCTTCATAAGTCTGTTTGCCTTTTTGGAGAAGCTCTTATGGAAGAAGAAGTGACCACACAGGACACCACTCAGTCACTCCTGATGCCAGAGATCTGTCTGAGTAGCTCTAACCAGCACTTAGTATCTTCTAAGCAGTGAAACATGTTTGGTTTCTAGGGGTATGGAGTTAGCAGTTCTAGGGGAATGTTTACCAGGAAGCATTTCACAACTTTCTGTGAATTACAGACAAGATCCTCTACTCTGCTCATTTCTTAGTCATTGAGACTTCGTGTCTCTTTTGCTAATGCCAGTTCACAGTGCAGCAACAGACGGGGGAGTAGCCTGGTGGTTTCCTGTGACTATAACACAATTCAGTTTGCTAGTGGCTAGCACCAGCCACTGCTTGCTCAATTTAAACATCCAGGGTTATTAACATTGTTTCTTAGGTCTGGGGAAATTATTGTATACTAGCTGGTTACAGAAAATAACGTTGTATTGAGTGATGAAATTTTAGTTACACAAAGCAGAGGATTAACAAAGTTTACAGTCGTAATTCTTAATTTCAAGGACAGCAGTTAGAGAAATAAATCACAGAAACTAGTTAATTAAGTCGCCTGGATTGAGAAGCACGAAGACTTGGCTTGGAAGGGTGGCACGGAATTTTTTGCTCACTCAGTGCAAAAGCCATCTGAAACTCGTGTCCTGAATAATGTGTAAATATTTTAGGAGGTGACTCCAGCCCTCGGTAGTTGTATAACTACGGTGAATAATACTGAGAATGAACAAAGAATCTGCTAGCAGTAGTAAAAGCGGTCAATCAGCAAAGAATGCTGTGGCTTGGAGGTGAAGGTGCACACGGAAAACCTGAGAATTGTTCTCAGCTGAGAACCTGCAGAAGAGAGTCTAATACTCCACAAAAGGGTCTTTCGTAGTATCTGAAGGAGACTGGGGGAACAACAGAAGCCCCTATGTAAAGATTAAAAATTAAACATTAGGTATAACTCCACAACTGAACAAGTATCTGCCTCCATGTTGGTAGACACAGAAACAGATGCAGACGACACAACAACAAGCAAGTATAAGGACAGACCACCCATCCAGAATAAAGCTTGGAGAATAAGGTATTCAAGTAGCTTGGAGTTCACAACCTGAGAGCTGAAACAAGCAACAATCAGCTTGCAGGTCTGCTGTCCAGCTGGAGGTGATGCCACACAAGACTAATATATGTACCTCCCTTTCAGCGGAGAAGAGGGATCTGGGTGTCTTTAGGAGACGGAAAGTTATAGAGGAAGCAGGAAGAAGGATAAAATGGAATACGTATTTGCCAAAAATTTTTTGTACCAAACGAATCTATTATCTCTCTGGACAAAGGAAGTGTTCTGGGTTACTTTACCAGGATTTTAATCAGTTATTCAATGTAGTTTCAGGTGTGAGTACTAATTAAAGTGAAGAGAATAAAGACTGTAAAGTAAACATTCAATAAAACATGGAAAAAAGAGTAGGTCATCTCAAGAAAAGAGGCACTGCGCAGTAAAGAAGACATTACTGAAAAGCACTGAAGCGGGTTTTAGGACCCACTTTCATAAATACTGTCATTAGAGACCTTCACAAGGTGCAAGAATGTGCCAACAACATGAAGCTGGGAAACACTGCCACTACAGTTGAAAGTAAGCTGTCGCAGCAGGGTTGTGAAGACTGCCTGTAGCAGCACAAAACCTCGTATTCCTGAGTTCCGATGAGCTGCTAATGAGAACTCCTGGTATAAACTACTGTAGCAAAATGAAAAAGAAGAGCAGGCAAATCACCTGATTGTGCGCTTACTATGAGCAGTTTCACCTGTAGCAGGAGAAGTATTTTCCGTACAGGTTAAATGTATAATTTAGCATGTGTACATTCAGAAAAGGTTAATTAAAACTTGCAGAGGGTTAATGCAATCAGGAGAAGAAGGGGCATTTATTTGCTGATAAGCTACACTCTTTCGGACTTCTGTCTAACATTTCAAGACACAGTCTGAGAAGGCATAGAGTTGCTGCCTATAAACACATCAGGGAACAAATGCAGCCAAAAGGGCAGCCTCCACATAGGAACAAAGAAATATATCGTAATGTAAAAAAAAATCAAAGAAGATTCATAAATGCTGAGGTTTTATAACAAGCCCAAGGAAGTACATGGCAGGAGGAGGACGACTGCATTCCACATATAGCTTGATCAACTCATGAGGGAGGCCATGTAGTTGCTTTTTAACAAAGAAGGCTCAGTCAGTGCCCAGGCAAGTGCTGTCAGTCCTAATTTGCATATAGCTATAGGTAAAATCTTGCTCTGTTTGCTGTAATTAAAGGAATTGACTTATTCACTGCTTGAGAGAGATTGTGGTGCAGCTCAGTGCTCTGGGAAGTGTTTGCCAGTTCCAAGTTTCCATATTTTTATCCTGCTGGGACAACGCTACAGCTGGTGTTTGCCAGCAGCTGATGGGGAGTTTGCTTGGCTACCTGGAACAGACTGACACAGGGATCCAGAGGCTCCTATGCAGACCCTGCCCAAAATCAGACTTTCTAGTTTCCACAAGTTTTGATATTTTGAAACTCAGATTTGGAAGCAAACCTCTTAAAGTTTAAATAAAATTCAGTTTCTCATTACTCAAGGGGGTTTTTTTGGTGTTTTTTTGTAGTTTTTACCAATAGGTAACGATGGATGTGTAAATATTACACATTATAATTGCATACAGAAACAAAAAGATGTATATTTTAAAACCATCCCTACTAGAGCTGCTAGAATTCATAGCGCCAAAGCAGCTGCCATACCACAGGGGTGGCCCTGGTCCAGGAGCTCCCAGGCCAGCCGGTTCCTCTGGCTACCTGCTTCCTCCTGTTTGGTTACAGAGAAGAACAGACCAGGATCTGGCCAGACCGAGTCTAGAGGCCCATAATCAAGAGAAACCAACAACATGCTAATTAAACTCTTACCTCAAAATGTTCCTTGCCATCCTCCTCTTAGGCACTGCAAGCTGGTTATTTGCTGGAGATTAGCTATGCACTGTGGTGGTGGAGGGCTTGGGCGGCTGATGGTACAACGAATGTACAGCTATAGAGATGAAAACAAAAACGATTGGTAGGAGACGTTTTTTGTAACTTTTGCGATTGCAAAGCAGAGCCTAATGTCAACTTGAAGGAAAAATTATTATTTAGGCAGTTCTAAAATCTCAGAAACAAAATACAAGCTGCAGGTGCCGGTGTCTGGGAGTCACCTCGGTGAACGGCATAGACCAGCCCGGTTTCATCTGGAAGCAATCCAGGGAACTTCTAAATTGTGAACAGGCACAACAACAGCACTGACGAACTAGTGCCCGCTGCTGTTACATTAACAGTAACAGACAATAAGCCCGCAAAAGAGCTCAGGAATTCATTAGCATATCCTGTGGGAAAGGATTACTGGTACAAATTTGAATCAGGCCCAGAGTCCCAAAGATCTCCTAGACGTCCAAGACCTTCCTTAGCATGAGTTAATTTTCCTTGGAATGACGTCTTTTTCCTGAGAATAAACCCTTTTACAAGCATTTAGAGGTCATCCCTCCCCACAGCACTGGAGCTAAAACAAGACCAGCCAGTGTTTCCAGAAGTACATCCACTCTAGCTCAGCCCACTGCATCTTGTGCTACTAAGGGTGCAGAAGCTCCCTGGTACACCGGTGCTTTGCGCCTCAGGCTGGATCCATGCTGGGTTGAGCAGAGGTTTGATGCTGTGCATTTCAAGATATCTCATAGCAAAGAAGGGCACAGAGCTGGGCTGCTTACAGGGGCCTGAATCCAGCTGACCAGATCTCCTCTGACATAATTCTACCAGAGAGCCAGGGGGACACGTTTTTGTGAGGATATTACATTGGTGTGAACCTTGCACAGGACAAAAGCTGCGCTCTTCCACTTGGCCTGCAAGGCTCATGGGATGGGACTGTGATCCACAAACCTCAGCATTCCCAGAAGGCACATCCATGCAAAGTGCCCTGACGATGGAGTCATCTTTCATTCTAACAGTGTCCCCAGCTGCCACATATCATCTCTACAAAAAAGCTGACGAAGTATAAAAGATCATAGGTGGAAAGAAGACACGTGCAATTACAGCTTCTGTGATCTGATACACTCAGCCTTGGAGCGCAATGAAGAGGGATGACAAAGAAACCTAAGAAAGACAGGGCAGCAAAGGTGACAGCTCCACTATTACTCCATTTGTGCAGTTGAAGCAGGGAATGCCAGGTAACCTCTCTGGGGAAGCAAACAGAAGGGATATACTCTGGTGTGAGATGGGAACCGTGTTGGGATTGTCCTGAAGAAGGGATAGACTGAGCCTGTCCTTCCTCTGTTGTGTCCAGCTGCCTTCTTCCCTTTCATGCAGGACAATGACCATTAACAAGATAAACCACAGGAACCTGAGAAGGAAAGAGCACTGGAATTGTGTTTTATGGCTTGTTTTCCTCCCACAGTCCTGTTTCCTTGAGCCTTGATAAATGAATGTCTTCTTATCTGGCGGTTCAGTTTATCTGGTGTTGGAAGTAACAAGGTGAAGCACGATAAAGTCTGGGAGTTTGGGAGTGCACTGATCCGACCTGCAGGTCACCACCGGAGCCAGGGCTCTCTGGAGAAGCCAGGAGCGAGGGAACGTCTCTGGCACAGCGGAGGGCAGGAGCCCATGGTGCCAGGTTGCCGAGGGTCAGCGGCTTGTGTTCCCAGCTGCCAGCTTTTTGGGAGAGGTTCCTTCCACTCAGCACAAAATCCAGCGCCGGCCCCAGCAGGATCTTCTGTACCGCTTGACAGGTCCCGAGCCCTCTTGCCGTGGCGGCAGGTCTGTGGATGCAGATGTATGCACAGGGGCTACGCGGGGCGCATTCACAAAGGACTGTGCTGGGATGCCCAGTGATTTGGGCTGGGAAACAGCAGGGCAAACTGGTTTAGCAGAGGCGTGGGCCCGTGGGGCACAGCACAGAGCTGGGACTCCAGCAGTGCCGTGGAGCAAGAAGTCTGGTATCTTCATGCATGTGCCCAAATTGCATGTTTGGGAAAAGGAGTTTCCCTATTCCCTTCTGCAGAACAAAAAAAAAAAAAATATTTTGCTGGCTGGACGCAAACTTTGTGCTTGACGTTTTTTGTTCAATTGTGCCATAAATCTGCTGACCTGAGGGAATAAGTGCTCGTTCCCTGCTCCGCGATCCCATACAAGCCGGGATGCTACGGGCACAGACCTCACTTCACCAAGCTGGGCAGCCATGCCTGCTTTGCTCCTTCCTCGCGTGGAAGCCACCCCTGCCCTCCAACAGCCCAGGGGCCCCATGTGTGCTGTTTCTGGCTCTGTCCCTTTTGTGATGGGAGAAACAAAACAGTGGGCAATAACCGAGAGCAGGTTTCACCCCAGATTTATACAGCAGCAGGACGAGGGTATTTTGTGTTGTCCTTGGTTGCTTTCTTGATAATCCCTGATGTTTACTTCCCTTCTTTCTTGGCCAGCGGCGAGCTTGTGACTCTCTGATCTCTCCTGCAAGTGGCATTAGCTAATTTAAGTCCACCTTCACGCCGTGCTTCCTTGATTACACCGCCTGTGCATCACTTTGCGTCTACCAACACGGACTGCAATCTGCTGTCAATGTGCCCGGTTGCTCAGCAGCGTTATTGGCCCCTTGAACTCTTCAAGGCAGCTTCAGTCCTTTACTGCCCTAAATTAGTGTCGCAGCTAATTCTGTCCCATCACTGCTCATGCGTTTTCCCAGAAAACTTATGATGATGCTGAAAAGCACAAGAGCTGAAAAGCACGAGTCCCAGTGCAGCGCCTGAGGAAGGCAATCTCTGGTACCTCCCTCCCCCCTGAGAGCTGACCTGCCATCTTACCTTCTGTAGCCTGCACGCTTAACCGTGGAGACCGGCATCTTATAGCACGAGATAGACCAAGGACATTTGGTGCAGGACCTCGTCCAAAGCTTTTTGGCATTCAGGTACAGTATGTACACACACTGAGCTTCACCCACACGCTTCTCGCCACCTCTGAGGAGCAGCAGAAAGGCAAGATTTCTGCCTGGAGAGGAGCTGTGTCATCATCTAGCCTCAGCAGAAAGAAATGCTTTGCTTAACTCTACATCACCAAGAAGAGGGGGAATCAGCTGCTGAGGGGTCCCTCACCCACCGCTGAGGAGAGGGAACACCCAAGGCTGAGGGGTCCCTCACCATGTCTGAAGAGAGGGGACAACCATGGCTGAGGGGTCCCTCACTGTTACTGAGGAGAGGAGACACCGTGGGTGAGAGGTTCCTCACCCACCACTGAGGAGAGGGGACACCATGGGTGAGAGGTGCCTCATCCACCACTGAGGAGAGGGGACACCATTGGCTAAGGGGTCCCTCACCGTTGCTGAGGAGAGGGGACACCCATGGCTGAGGGGTCCCTCACCCACCACTGATGAGAGGGGACACCATTGGCTAAGGGGTCCCTCACCGTTGCTGAGGAGAGGGGACACCCATGGCTGAGGGGTCCCTCACCATGTCTCAAGAGATGGGACACCCATGGCTGAGAGGTCCCTCACCCACCACTGAGGAGAGGGGACAACCATGGGTGAGGAGTCCCTCACCATTGCTGAGGAGAGGGGACACTCATGGCTGAGGGGTTCCTCACCCACCACTGAGGAGAGGGGACACCATGGGTGAGGGGTTCCTCACCATGGCTGAGGAGAGGGGACACCATTGGCTAAGGGGTCCCTCACCATGGCTGAGGGGTCCCTCACCCACTGCTAAGGAGATGGGAC
>Ga0065711_1027713_pt1 | contig 46567 bp, 26 predicted proteins | sample Hoacrofraction12_FD_59098 | JGI IMG/M metagenome (GOLD analysis project Ga0065711, IMG submission 59098) | Hoatzin crop microbial communities from Cojedes, Venezuela - Epithelial fraction 12 v2 (version 2) | ecosystem: Host-associated > Birds > Digestive system > Esophagus > Crop | place... | reverse complement strand
AGGGTCACCTACAGCAGGCTGCACAGGACCTTGTCCAGGCGGGTCTTGAATATCTCCAGAGAAGGAGACTCCACAACCTCCCTGGGCAGCCTGTTCCAGTGCTCCGTCACCCTCAGAGGGAAGATCTCTTGGTATCCTGTTGTCTTAGGAGCTCCCTCGGGCATTTCAGCAATGTCACTGTTACTGTGACATTTCAGCAATGTCACTGTTACTGTCCTGGCTGTAGTACCATTGACTTCGTTGATGTCTGTCCCTTTTCCGTGTTTTCAGAAACAATCTGTAGCAAACTTCCCTGCCAGTGGAAGGACAAGCCAAACGTCTTTAATAGAATTGAGGTTTTCTGAAAACATGGGTTAGCAGTACACACTTGTAGGGTGTAAATCCCTTGTGGAAGAGCTGTGTATGCAGTGTGTGCGAACGGGTCTGTTCGTCTCCCCGAGAGGTCACATCCAGGGTGGCTCCCGCTCCCCTGGCATCTCCTCCCCCAGCAGGTCTCTGAAGCTCCTCCAGTTTGGAGAACACAGCCCTACCAAGTCTTACAGCAGCAAGACTTGCGTGAATAAAAAGCTGTCTGGGTCTCAGGAACTGAATGACCTCTGTTCATGGGACCAGAGACCATGGTCAGCTGCTGTCAAAAAAAAAAAAAAAAATTTTTTTGCAGCTGAACTGAATTTCCAAAGTTGTTTATTTCCTTGTGTCTCTCTTGCTGTCTGGTTTGGTGTGTGCTGTACACTTGCTGCTTTTCTGCAATGTCTTCCTCCCTACCTGGAGTTTCTGTGGTTTGTTTTTCCATGCTGGTGCGTGGTGTAGACTTTTGCAGTCCTGTTGTCCTGTTCACCTTCCATCCGTGAATGTGTGTCTGTAGTTATTGAGGATGTATGAGCAACAAGCGTGCCGAGTAGTTGTCTAAATGTATTTTGGTAGCTTGAAATAAGGAGCAAAAGCAGCAGGACGTGACCAGGAACTGGTTTGCAAACCAAATGGGTGAGTGTTGTGTTAAATGAAGTAGCAGTCCTTTCGCTTTTTTTTTTCTCTCCTCCTTGTCTCAAAGTGCTGGCGCTTTCAGTACTGGAGGGTTTCATTTTCCCCACAGTCCTCTGTATGCCGCGTTAGCTGACAGTAACTAGCTGGTCAGGTAAATGATCTCAAGTCCTGTCCTCACGTCATTACTGTCTGTGGTGGTTTTGTTTCGCCTTTTCCCCCCTCCAGGCATAATAGACCGGAGGAGGGCTTTAATTTAATTACTTGGAAAGGAGAGTCGGTGAGTGGTCACTGAAGATCTTGCAGAGGGTTTTAACCTACAACTCGTTAGTGTGGCTCGAGATGGGGTGATCAGTGAAAACGGAGCAGGCAGCCTTTTACAATCAGTGCAATCATCTGCTTTAATTATGTTACTTTATGTTCCCTATACAGAAGTAAGTAGCCAAAATTAAATTTTATAAGGAGGCTGTTAATGAATCTTAAGTCACTCAATTTCTGCCTTTTCAGTTAAATTAGAGATAATAAATAGCTGAAACCTTGGCAGTGTCTGTTCTAAAACTTGTCTCTGGCTGAACTGTGCTTCCTCAGAGAATTAATGAGCAGAAAAATTATTTAAGCTTGAAGTTTTCTGTCCTTCCTGCCTGAGTTGTGTGGGTGTCAGAGGCTGGGAGGTGGTGTGATGTACTTCAGATGGATGGGTAGGGAGAGCAGCATTTCTGAGAGGTTGGGGTCCTTCTGATCTGCGTCAGGGATGGGCCCAAAACGAGCAGCAGAGAGAAGAACTGCAAAAGGGAGAGTTAACACCTGAAGTGTTGTCCCTGCCTCCAAGGTGGTTTCAGCAGCAGTGGTGTCAGGACATTCATGTCCATGTTGCCTTTCCAGTTTGTTTTTCAGCATGTTTAGTTAATGAAGTCTTGTTTTTTCTGAAGGCTCAGCTTGTCCCCGTCTTCGGGGAGATGCAGGCAATTGGTTTGCCCAGGTAGCAAAGCAAGCATCTCCCGAGCAACTCCATCTGAGTACGCGCTGCATTGGCTTGCCACAAGCTAATGTATCTTGATTTTCTTTTTTTCTTTTGACTTTAGCTATTCTTTGAAACCTAGGTATTGATCTATCCAAAACTGTAGGCTCTGAGCTGCTGTGAACCACCTTTGGGAAAGCTGAACAGGGCAGCTCCTGGCGGTATATGCATCTTGTCAGCTAAAGTGTGGTCCTTGACTGAGAACAGCAGAGACTAGCGTGTTCTCCCTCTCCTGAGGTAAATAAATACCTTCTGACAGTTAACTTGCTAGCTATGTATTTGTGCATTGTGTTAAGCGTGATTGCTGACATACCTGATTACTTTGAAATAGCAGATAAACATCTCTTTATACTGACTTAACCAAAAATGTTTTTGTTACAAGTTTGATTTATAAGAATGTGGCATTTTTTTTTGAGGTGTTTTTAAGCAAACGTATTATATAAGTGCAGCTGTATTGTTCGTAGTACAGTTTTGAAAGGGGATTGTTGAATATTATACCCTTAAAACTGCAAGACAAATTTCAGTCCATTTCAGAGATTCATGTGCGTGGTGGAAAGCCGTCCAACTGAAAGCATGCAGTGTGGCTGCTCCTTTTCAGATGTAGGGTGTTTATCAGCGTGGTGGTGGGTTGTTTGGGCGTTTTCTTTGTCTGTGTTTCTGTTACTGAGCACTAGGAAGCTTAAGGAAAATATCATCTGCATTTTTAACCTTGCTGAACAGCCAGCCTGCTCTGAAGCTCCTGATTAGTGCAGAATTTGGTCAGAAAGCGTGATTGAGAGTAGCAGCTTGTCACTGTGTGTGATTAATGACAGCTCCACCTGCCATGGAGCTTCCTGAGTGGTAACAGCAATCCAAGCTGGAGTGTCCTCTTCACTGAGTCGCAATTTAGGTTGCAGATTTATTCCCTCATCTTCCCAGCCCCCCACCCCCCAAGAGTGTAAAGCCTAAAGAAATGATCGGAAATACCTGTAAAGATCCAGGATTGCGACAGCAAACTGCTGGCCGGTGGGGTGAAATAGTGGCATAAGGAGTGGCACGGTTGTGTCGGTGGTTTTGGTTGTGAATAAATAGGATATATGAGTATGGGTATGCTGTGCTGCTTCCAAAACGGGTACTGCTAGTGCACGATGCTACGCAGAATTAGTTCAGGTGCACTCCCTGTGGGCAGTCCCAGTGGCTGTCCAGGATGCTCTGACTAGATTTTAACCATTTTTCAGGCTTGTTCTGTACAAATTCTCAATGAGAACCCTTACTGTTTTCTTTTTTGCATTGATTTCTCAATACTTAAGTTGAAATTTAACATCTGCTCCCCAGCACTTCTCCCTTTCTTAGAATCATAGGTTGAAAACCGCCTCTAAGATCATGAGGTCCAACCATCCACCCAACACCACCATTCCTACTACACCATATCCTGAAGTGCCACAGCTACATGTTTTTTTAAACACCTCCAGGGATGGGGACTCCACCACCTCCCTGCCCAAGCTCCTGTTTGGCTTACGCTGACCAAAACCCACCCAGCAGGAGGAGTGAGCCTGTATGTCATACCTGGCTTTGGAGAGCAAACCACCCTGGTACTAGACCTGGAGAGATAAAGGTACCTGGAATATATTCCTCAGTAGCTGATTTCTGCATGAGTGAAGTCTTGCAGACGTACTTAGTCATCCTGGTTGGTCTCACTATTATTCTGGAACGGAGTCTTTTGCACTGCTCGTTGCGCTAACTGCAGCCTAGATCGTAGAGACCTGCCTGGGGAAAGCACATGTATCTCCAGTGGGCAAAGAAGTTAAACCTCTACCAGAAATGAAACTGGGGAAGTATCACTAGTGGGAAGTAATGTTCTTCAATATTGTGCATCGGTGAGAGCCTGCTCCTGCTCCCTTGTTCTGATGCCTCAAGTAAACACTGTATGTAAATGATGCTTACAGTTTTGTAGCTGACAGATCTCAAATAAAAATACCAAAAAACCCACCCCAAAAAACCCAAGAAACACACACAATTTTGTTTTCTTCTGGCATTACAGCACCAGCTGCAGGTGGTCTGTCCTGGAAAAGCAAGTGATGGTCATGACAATGCACAGTGTAGTAGTAACGTCTTGTGGTAGGAAGCACAGGCAGGCTGGGGGAGGTCTGTAGTAATGCTGGAGGTCTGGAAGAGAATTTGAGAGGTGGCCATGGCAGATTGAGAGGGTGACTCAAGCACATTCTAGCATTGATTGCCTTTCTTAAAATAAAAGCTGCTTGCATTCATGGCAGTGAGGGTGGGATTCGTCTCCCCTTACTTCAGACATCTAAGTTTAAGCTCCTTGCCCCAGGGTGCCTGCACAGTCAGGAGAAAGAAATAGATTGCCCTCTGAGCATGGTGCCCGTTCTGAGTATCGTAGGCACTGAGCTTAAGCAAGAGCTGCTCTGGTGGGTGGCTTGTGCTTATGATTTGTTGCCTGGTTGTTAACCTCCTGAAGTTCAGCGAGGCCAAATGCAAGGTCCTGCACTTGGGTCGGGGCAGTCGCCAGTATCAGCACAGACTGAGTAATGGATACTGGTAGATGAAATATTGGACATGAGCCAGCAATGAGTGCCCACAGTCTAGAAAGCCAACCGTACCCTGGGCTGCATTAAAAGCAGCGTAGGCAGCAGGGTGAGGGAGGGGATTCTGCCCCTCTGCTCAGCTCTGCTGAGACCCCCTTGGGGGTGCTGCGTCCAGCTCTGGAGCCCCCAGCACAGGACAGACCTGGAGCTGTCGGAGTAGGGCCAGAGGAGGACACAGCAATGATGTGAGGGCTGGAACCCCTCTGCTGGGAGGAAAGGCTGGGAGAGCTGGGGCTGTTCAGCCTGGGGAAGAGAAGGCTGCAGGGAGACCTTTTTGTGGCCTTTCAGTGCTTAAAGGAAGCTTACAAGAAAGATGGAGAGAGGCTTTTTACCAAGGCCTGTAGTGACAGGACAAAGGATAAAGGCTTTAAAAGGGATCAGATTTAGATTGGACATAAGAAATTTATACACTGAGGGTGGTGAGGCCCTTGCCCAGAGCAGCTGTGGCTGCCCCCTCCCTGGCAGTGTTCAAGGCCAGGCTGGACAGGGCTCTGAGCAACCTGGTCTGGTGGAAGGGGTCCCTGCCCATGACAGGGGGGTTGGAGTAGGTGATCTTCAAAGGTCCCTTGCGATGTAAACCGTTATAGGATTCTCTGACAATGAATATGGGTGAGACGGATCCCACCCTTTGTTCCAAGACTGAGGGTCCAGCTTTTGGATGGCTTGTGCTGGTAGGGGTTCTTTGCCAGCCGTAATCTTCTTGTATGTGCTTAGATGGGTTCAGAGAAAACCACGTTGGCGTCGGTTTGTGGTCGCACTGGGTGTCAGGCTGCTACTGCATTCGTTGCTAATTCAGCCTGAAATTTTTGGCTCTGGCAGCTTTTGTGCTGCCGCTTGCTTCCAGCGAGCCTCCCCGGTGCTCTCTGCTGGGTAAAAGCTTGACGTTTCATTTTAAACAAACGTATCGGTTTCCAGCGCTTCAGCTGTGAATGCAAGAGGAGAGAGGGTGCGCATAAATACTTTCTCTGGCTTATGCCTCTGTCTGCAGTGTGAATTAACATCAGTGTTTTGTCTTCAAAAAAGATGTTACCACATTATGTTGTTACACGCCAGTATGACAGCCTAATAGGGCCACTGCATCCAGCTTCTCCCCTCTCTCTCTCTACTTACTGTGGGAAACACGATCAATTTAACTAATGAGGAAGCCAAACACAGTAACTTGTAAGTGTTTGTATTTTGGCAGTGTGGTGTCTCTACAACGTGTGGGCCTGTCTCTCCGAGTCCTTTGGTTTCAGGAGATGATGTGCTAGTTACTTCCATTTCCCATCCTGACCACAGAGTCGAAAGAGCAACGTGTCTTAAAATACAAGCATAGAACGTAATGTCTGGAGAAATATTTGATCTGATTTGCCTTAAAAATATGGATTTGTGGGGAAGGAAATGCTGGAAGATGTTTGGATGATAGGAACTGTTATGGTGCTTTGATTTATAGATCAGCACCGCCAGATATATGAGCACATCAGCTCATCTTTTGATTTGAAGTATTAAGGCAGTATTTCTGGGCTCTGCAGGGAGGCTGTGCCCAGGATCCCCCACACCTTGGTAGAGGAGGCAGAGACAACCCAGTCCTGCAGAATCAGAGCCCTGTTCCCTCCCCGGCTGTTTGGAAACAGGACATGGAACTTCTGGAACGTGCAGAGGAGTGTGGCTCAGACGCCATGGACATCGGCTGGTCCTGACAAAGTCCAGGTGATCCTGGCTGTTACGAAGGCCAGGTCGGAGCATCACCTGGCCTGCAGCAGTTTGCTGTGCAAGCCCCTTGCTTGCAGCGTGTTCAAGGGAGTGAAGCTTGGGAGAAAGCAGATGAAGACTTACCTTATTCCCTGCAACCTAAGAGAATACAGCTGGGTGCTCTGCCTTGCTGACGCATGGTGACTTGTTCTGCTGCAGTGACTTAATCAAGAATCTGAGGGATGGGAGAAATTAAATAATTTATACTGCAAAGCTAATAATGTTTTTGTAAGCGGTGTGAAACTGGTGGTGGTGGTTGTGAGTTTTTATTCCTTTCTGTGTATTTCAGTTTGAGCAGTTGTGCAAAATGAATAGTGTTTATTTATTTGATAATGAAATATATTCTTGATCTGGATTTTTGATACATACCTTTCCGTAACTAAATTCAGTTACTGCTTTAAAGGCAGAAAGAGCTTTAAGTGTACTGTTATTTACTTCTATCGAAGCAGAATTTTACCTTCTGACCTAAGGAGGACTCTTAAGATAAAGTAAGTTTTGCTGTACATGAAGTGCTGTTAAACTTAGATAAATCTGTACAGAATGAATCTATGCGTTTCAAAGTCCGAGTCATCTGCAGAAAACATAACATAAGCATATGTGTTAGGTGCAAAATAAAAATTGAAAGCCCTTGGAAAAATTGCTTAGCCTGTAACTTGGAAACCAGAAGCTGAAGTTGTGTAGAAGAAAACAAAAAAAAATACTGGTTTCTAGAAAGTGGAAGACGAATATTACCCTAACTGCTGTCAGAGAAGTGACTGTAAAAAGGTGACGTCTTGCTCAGCAGGTCTGTTTCTGGCCTGTATTTCAGGGTCAGTTTTCCTTATTTTCTTTGCTTCCCTCCTGATGGATGCTTTTGCCCTGGTTGGTTTTGCAGAGCTAGCACGGCCTTGATCGAGGGGGGGCCGACAGCTGCTGCAATCGGAATGATCAGCTGCTTTGCCAAATTCTGCCTCTCTGACAGCTGTGCGAGCCTGTCCCGGAAGGTGGGGATGTGCAGGTGTCCCTGTGCATGGTGTTAACCAGTAACACTGGTGTTACTGGTGGTGATGGGCAAGGAGAAACACAAGGAGAAAACAGCCTGGAATGGCTCAGGTGTGTATTGCAGGGTTAGCAGGTGGGAATGTTGGGAGAGCATCTTTGATTTGTAAACTGGGACTTGAGAGAGAAGCACAGGAAGACAGTAAATCTGGAATATCACAAGGCCTCTTAAAGTCTTTTTTTACCTCCTGTTCTCCTTTTCATCCACACCCAGTCAAAGGAAATTTTGTTTTGGGTCTACTTAGAGCTGGAGTATGGGAAAGATAAACAGAAAAAAGCTAAAACCCTACTTTTTTCTGTATGGAATATTCCATTTTGTGAAAATGACCTTAAACTGATAAGGCTGTGGAACGAGTTCTCTGTGAATTCAGGCCATTTTGTGCCATAAAGCCTTCTCCCTAAAGAAGCAAAGAAAAAAATAAATTCAGCCATCCAATTAAATATTGGAATTTTGAAAACTTAGGCGTAGCAATCAGAGCCCCTTCCTCCTTTTATTTTTTCCGCCTTTTCTAAACAAGCCCAAAGCACTTTGTAAGCTACAAATGGAGGTCATACAACACAACCCGGTCCCTGTGGTCATTAGCCAGAAATCTGAAATACAGATGTCTCTGGGGCAAAACAAGTAGTTTTTAAGTAGGACATAACTTCAGGACAAGGAAAGGATGTCATCGAGCTGAGATTTTCAAGGTAACTAAAGAAGTTGAGCCCCTAGCTTGTAATTTTAAGGGTCTGCAGATAGCTAGCAAAGGGACCACAGCCTTAAATATGTATTTATTGTTGTGTTTACCTCTGTTCTCAGTGCCTCTTTCTTGCCCCATCTCCACCTCCTTGATACATGGGGTTTAGTTTGTAACTCTCCATTTTTAAGTAGTTATTTAGAAATCATGTTGTTCTTCCATTAAAATGTCATGGGCAAGTTGAAGGACTTTTTCTTCAGCCAAAGCATAGGAAATTTTTTCTTACCTTGGAATAATTTCACTGCTGTGGTAACTGGGGAAATAAAATAATCCTGTAGAACTTGTCAAAATGGAAGCATAAACAGAGGCTCTGAAAGCCAAAATTTCAACTGGAGAAGAAAGCACCTTCTCAAGCTGTGATGGTTGGTAGATTTTTACAGTATTTTTACAATAAATGCTCTGTATAAAAAATAAATTAAAGGAAAACTTTTTTGTAATTAGTATTTTTCTTAAAGGATGCTGTTTTGCTAGATTCCATCATCTTACTTAAATACAGTTCCGTGAAATTACCGGTATTCAGACGTAGCAATTATGAATGGTTTTATTTTTTAACTTTAGCCTACGCTAATGGTATTCTACAGGTTGCAGAAAAGCACCTGAAGACGTGGCAGGGAACACTTGTGAGCAAAGCTTCAGACAGTCAAGAGGTGTTGTTTGGGACCTGCACAGCTGCTAAAACCTAACAGTGTTGCTGTGAGCATGGCATTTCTAACTGTCTACCCATTCTGCTACGGGGTTTTTTGAAAAACGTTTGGTTATACGACCATCTGGGGACTTGCAATGATTCTCAAAAGTGTGAGAAGTAGTCTCTGTGGTCATTTGGTGTAGAGAAACACTGTTGGAGATGTGGCGAAGCTCGTGTGCGCAGCTGCTGCAGGGTTCTGGAATGACCGACATGAATTTAATGGGACTCTTTGGAAAAAGTCCTTGCAAAACTGACTGCACGAGACCCACTTATGAAATGATGGGTTTGCTTGTTGGGAAGCACGTGGAGGAGGTGCTGTCTCTCCAAAGTGGGTGATCAGGCAGGGTTCTTCATGACTTCAGGTGCTGACTTCTTGTATTTCTACCTTAGGATATCCATTTGGCAAGCAACCAAACCTAGTTTTTGGGGGTGGGACATGAAGTTGGAGTCTTAGTAATGAGTTGTGAGATGTTCAACTCTTCCTTCAGAACTAAAGTAACATACACTGCCCTTCCTATAGACTTACAATGTTATTTCAACAAACGGAAGCCCCAGGTGTAATGTCTGTGGAGGGGGATAATGGAATTAAGTGGGAATAAGTGCGTGGGGCTTGCTCCATAATCCACCTCCGGTGATGCTGACCATAAATCTCTGCCTGAGGCTAGTTTTGGTATTAAACAGGACTCTGCATTTTAATGGAATGAGCACATAGCTGAGATGTTAGCTCATGAGTCTTAATACAGTGTTGCCTCTGAGAATTCATTTAGTTTTTCTGTCTGTCTGCCTTTAAAGCTTTGAAATGGGTAAGTTTGTAATCCCTTCCAGAGGAAACTGTGGGAAGGACTGCATGGCATTAAATCCTACCCTAGGATGGTCCCAGGGGAAGCACTTGTTGCAAGGATGCTGCAGTGATGTCCTTTTTTTTTCCAAAGCACCTGGGAGCCCTGTGCCTTAGAGAGAAGAGGACCAAGAACCACATGAGGCAGACTGTCCACTAGAAAAGTGTGTAGGTTATAGACAGAGGAATAGCCTGAGAGTGGACTGTCCCAACAAGGGGTGACGGAGCAGATGGACACATTGCCTGGAGGCTGCGCGCAGAGGAGAGGGTGCTGCTCTGGAGTCCTTTAGTTGTCTCCTCACACAACGTACTTTGGTGGCTCTCATTTGTTACCATGAGTTTCAGACCTTCTCTCATCCCTCCTGCAGTGTCATTTCTTTTTTTCTCCCTTTTTTCTTTGCTTTTTGTCAGCAAGACAAAATTAAATGGGAATTAAGAAATGATACATCACATGCAGAATGCTTGTTGCCATTTCTTTTGGTAGGGTCTGTTGCTTTTTTCTCCACCTGCTTCCATCTCTGCTATTTTGACTGGCTGTTTTAGAGCAGGCAGTGCCAGTTGCGTGTTACAGCTAGACCTATGACAGTAGTTGGTCCTAAATGATTTTAACGTCAAAATAAGTGCAGAGTGCTGACTAAAATCTAAATACCCAAGAAGAGCAGGAGGTTGTTTCTCTTGGGTGATGTTTGCCGCTTCTTGATTCAACTTCTCCTTCTCATCTGCAAGGTCAGCAGGGATGCCCTGCAAACCGTGGCTTTAATTTCATAATTTAACTTTGTCCAGATGTTTTTTGTTGTTTCTTCAGGTTTCTTCTTGTTGTGGCTGAGTGTGGTCCTGCTGGGTCTGGACACCACATCTGTCTGACCTGGAGTATGAGTGGAAACATAGGCAGTCAATGTACAGTGAGTCTGGTTGGGTGCTGTGTATGTTTTTTTCCTCTAGGATTGGTTTCTATGCGTAAGTATATTGCAGCAAAATCACTGGAGCTCTTAAGGTCTATCATTCTTCGGTGGTGTTTTAGACAAACATTGTTTTAGGGCTGGTAAACTTCTACTGATCTTTCCGATTCAAGTAATGCTAGTTTAAAATACGTTTATAGTGAGATATATATGATGGGGAGAGAGCAACTTCTCAGCAGAAGCACCAGTTGAAATGAATATGTTACACTGAAGAAAATAATGGGTTAATTTTTTTTTTTAACAGATTTTTGAAAACTCTTTTCAAAGACAGACTCTCTGTAATTTAATGTCTGGACTTTTTTCCTTTTTGGAAATGGGGAAACTGTTCTTTCCTCCAGCTATTTTCAGTGAGCCAGTTCCTAGAATTTTATAGAGAAAGGAAAATATTGAGGTCATATGAAATAGGCTGTTGGAGGCTTACTTCAAATATACTGCAAATATCATAGCAACAGTTATGAAAGAAAGAAAATAGTCACCTGTCGCAGTATTAAACATCAAGTAGCTCAGCTAAGCTATTAATTAAACCTATATGCAATGCAGTGTAGTGCCACATTAGGTTGCGTGGATGAACCAGTGAGGTTTTCTATCAAAGAGGACCATCCAAGAAAAGTAAATGTGGGAAGATTAAAGCTGTAACATTTTCTTTTTTACATGGAATAAACTAGAGAGGGAAAAATAATAGTTCTTTTGTTCATCAGAAGAGGCTCTGTAGTTCTTCAGCAGACAGCCAAAATCTTTGGGCCTCAAGAGCTGCATACGTCACCCAGGCATACCCACATCGTAACGCTGAGAGATCTGCAAGGATAAATAAAAATTCAAGACCTGTGGACATAAAAACCTTACTGAATATAATATTTTTTTCTTATAGCTGAAAAGAGTTTTATGAAAGCCTGGGAATGGCTTGACAGAAATTGGTAAGAATGAATAAGTATATTTTTTTTATTTACACTGAAGTTGTGTAGTATCAAAAGAGAACATTAAAAACTGGCCTAGATAAGGGTTTGGTTGAGTACAGGGAGTCCCACGGTGGCACCTGGTCAAATTAAGAAGTCAATCTCTACTCCACCACAAACTATCAAACATTAGGCTATGGCTCATGGGGACGTGCTCATCTGCAACCTGGAGCTACTAGTATTGCTTTTCAAGGGCCCGGAGATACCTCCTCCGAGGTGGTGTGACTATGCCAGCTCAGGGAAGGTGAAGTCAGGCCAGAAGAAGCACTTGCAGGGCTGTGTTGCCACATCGTCCCCAGCCAAGGGGGCTGCGTGTGCTCCGGGATATCTGAGGCCACTGGTGCAGAGGGGACCTTGCAGCTGGCCAGGCAGAGAAGGTAATGCAGGTGTAACTGAAAGGATGGGTGCAAAGGAGCTCCTTGAGCAGTTTTGCCTGAATCCAGCCCCAGGTATGTATGCTCCTGAGAAGTGGACAGTTGCAGGGACTTTGGCCACTAGCCCACATTTCAGGCCACTCATAAATATGTAGCCTCTGCATCCTCCACGTTGATGCTTTGATTTGTCTCTGGGAGTTGTAGGCAACAGGTACGAGGATGGTGTGCTAGTGAAGTGATGTTTCCCTGTGGGTGGTCACTGTTGGGCAAAACGTGATGTGGGAGGTGGGAAGCAGAGAGATTTTTCTTCCCGTTTCTTCTCATGTTGTCGTCATTTCACACTAGTGTCAATACAGAGGGGTCGTTGAGACAGTATTAAGTCTGCGTTCTCACTGCTTTTTCCTTTGGAGGGGCAGAACGAAGAAGGTTCTGGTACCTTTGTGGCTTGCTTTCATCTGGCCTGTCTTCAAGCACCTGTGCTTCAGCATGGAGGTCCCTGGACAACCTCGGTAGCTGGGAGTTTGATTGGACGCATGGAGTGGGTGAGGCAGGCTTGAAGTCCTTGGAAAAGCAATTAAATTTGCCTGTCACTTCCAATTCAAATGTGTCCAAGTGTTACGTTGATGGGTTGATTTTGAGCTGAAGTGCTGTTTTGTAGGAGAAGGTGCTGAGCTCTGTGTATAGTATCTTTTTTGGTATCTTCTGGGAGTGCTGTGAAGTAAGAGCTTATGGGGCTGAAAAAGAAAGCTACTGGAAAGAGTTCAGCAAAGGGCTACGAAGATGATGAGGGGACTGGAGCATCTCTCATGTGAGGAAAAGCTGAGGGAGCTGGACTTGTTTAGCCTGGAAAAGAGAAGGCTGATAGGGGACCTTAGAGATGCCCGTAAATATCTTAGGGGTGGGTGTCAGGAGGACGGGGCCAGGCTCTTTCCAGTGGTGCCCAGCGACAGGACAAGGGGCAACGGGCACAAACTGAAGCCTGGGAAGTTCCAGCTGAACTCGAGGAAGAACTTCTTCCCTCTGAGGGTGACGGAGCCCTGGCACAGGCTGCCCAGGGAGGCTGTGGAGTCTCCTTCTCTGGAGATACTCAAGACCTGCCTGGACGCGGTCCTGTGCAGCCTGCTGTAGGTGACCCTGCTTCGGCAGGGGGGTTGGATGAGATGACCCACAGGGGTCCCTTCCAACCCCGAACATTCTGTGATTCTGTGAAAAATAAATGGGCTGTAGCATACCCTCAGTAAAGCACATGGGTGGGCAACTCTAAAACAAAATTCTCCCTTCCCCCAAATGATCTAACTGGGAAAAGAATGGAGGAAGAAGATGGTGTGAAAATCGAGCTCGGGTGTCACCGGGTAGGTACCTAGTTGTGGCTTGCTTACCTTTCTGTTGCCACGCTCTAAACTCTGATGGGATTGTAAATGGCACTGATAAATGTATGCAAACCAGATTGTATGAAGCGATGATTTAAAACAACAGTCTTTCATCTTTGGTGAAGCCAACAAATAATATAAAATCTAAATTGTCTGGAAGAAGTAGTTTATCTTCAAATCCTGACAGCATTCAGCAGCTGAAATATATAAATGCACTCAATTTTATCTTTTGAGCCTAGATTTAATGAGATGCTCAGAGGGAAATCTTTGGACGGGCTTATATAAATTGTAGAAATGGGCCACTGTGTTGTCACGGGTAACGATTTTTTCAACTTTTGATCCATTTTTATAAGTAATCATTTTATCAGACAACACTTGGGTCTGCTCTTTACCTGTCCTTTTGAAAATAACTTTCACTAGTAACAAATAATCATAGGCTAGAGACGGAGTCCTGTCAGTGATGCTGCTGAGTAAGAAGCGATGAGCGTCGAGCAGTGTGTGAGCTGCCGGGCTCTGCGGGAGTGCGGGCTGCACCTGCCTGTGGCCCAGCCCCAGCTGTCCCGGTTATAACGATGGCGCAGGAAAAATGAAGAGGGGGGGAAAAAATGGGAAGGGTGTGGTGTGGGTTAAAACAGAAAAGTGTTTTGCTTTTGGTCTCTTATCCTAAAAAAAAAAAAATGCGTAACTGATATCTGCAAGGTGTGAGAGCTCACGCTTCCTTACAACTGCCTTTCTTTTAACGTAGCACACTCTAATTTCACCGAGCCGTCTGCCCTTCTCATTCACCGCTTGGTGTAGCTCAGTGATGACAGATGCTATCCAATCTCAGCATCTTCCATTTAGTTAGGAAATGACCCGGGATATTTTCTAAAAAGAAAGATACTCTTACGTTAATATGAAAACAAAATTATATTTTGGCAGAGATGTCCTGGTAAGAAGTAGAACAAGCCTTAGAAATGCCGAGGGTTGCATCAGACCAAAGGTGGGAGTTGTTAAATTTGATCTGGTATCTGCTCACAAATCGTGAACTGAAACTTCTGGAAGCAAAAGAATGCCCTTTGTTTTCCCTGTGGTTGACAGCCCAAAATAAGTTAGTTTAGAAAGTATGTGCTCTTAGTCTCTCCCCCAGTGTGAACGCAAGCCATAGATACTGGATCCTGCTGGCTTTATATTTTGCAGAGCGAATATTTTGATGTATATCAGAAGGGCAAGTAGGAACTGCAGCCAACATTGTGGGTCCAGTGGTCCTAGACACTGCTCAAGCTCCTGAAGGCAATGCTTGCCCGAAAGGAGCAACTTAAATGCATGGAGGAGGGAACCAGAAACCTACCGCGTACCAGAAGCTCCAGATACAACCTTCTGGTCTGAATCTAATGCCGTACTTTCTGGGTTGTCTGAGCCTGTTTCTTCCCTGTGCCGTCACAGCCAGCAGTATTTGATGTGATCTAGTCTCACTTATTTGCCAAATAATGGTCACTTCTCAAATACCACAAGGTTATTTTTTTTTTCAGCCTTTTCTGCATTTTTCTCTGGTGGCTTAACTACCCATGCAGACGTTGGCAGATGGTGTGGCCTCATCCGTATGACAGATTTGAAATACTTTCATCTTTTCCTGGGAAACCTCGGTTCTGATGACTCTTGTTTATTTGCTGACTTCAGTTATTTTAATACTTGGTCCTTCCCAGAGGGTTTGTTTTGGAGGTATTGAAGTGTCCAGCTGCAGTTTCAGATTTTGTTTTCATTGCCAGACGGTAAGCTCAGAATAACTTTCAAGTCGTTTCCCTTACCCCTCCTCCTGTGACCAGATCATGCCAGCGTGTGTCCTGACCATGCTCCAAGGGTTTGCTGCTTCTTTGTAAGTTGGGTGGCTTGTTTGTGTCTTTGTATTCTGCTCCCTTCTTACAAAACATTTGACTCGGGACTGTTGAGTCTTGAGGGGTTTTATTAAGCCAGTTAATATTAAACAAAGACTGAAAGTTAAAATTAACTGGTTTTCTGGTTAATGCTGGATGGGATCGCTTCCCCTGCACACTGCAGTCTGTACTTGTACATTGGCTTAGTTACTACTTGGAGAAGATGTGTTTTTCAGCAAACTGTATTCTTCTAATCAGAATCATAGACTGGTTTGGGTTGGAAGGGATCTTACAAATCATCTCCTTCCAGCCCCCTGCCATGGGCGGGGACACCTTCCACCAGACCAGGTTGCTCAGAGCTCCATCCAACCTGGCCTTGAACACTGCCAGGGAGGGGGCAGCCACAGCTTCTCTGGGCAACCAGTGCCATGACCTCACTCCCTGTGTTACTCTGCAGTAATTCCTCGTGCATTGTGGAGTGGGGTCTGTGGCAGTAGTGCCTTGCTGGTGGGAGAAGGTGTTCGGGGTTTTTTGTCTGTTTTCTTGCTTTGGCACTGTAACTGTTTTAAGATGGCTTTCTCAAATTTCGGTGTAGTCTAACGGTGCAGGATGGGTGCAGATGGTGATGTTTTACTTTTGTTCCGTGTTACTGAAAGCACTGAAGGTCTGTGAGGGCATCACTGGGGGTTTATCCTCCCCCTACAGTTAAGGAAACAGGACTGGGAGAGCATTTTCCATTTGATAGACTGTTAGACTTTGAGTGGGAGGACTAGGGGTTAACTGTAGGATTGGTACCGCCTTTTTCCATAGTAAAAATGATGTTGGAGGAAACTTCTCATTTACTGTTGGAGGGGAGCATAATGTCTCTACATCATCTTTATCTGATATTTTGAGTATAACTTAATTTTCCTGTTTTTCCTCTGTGTGCTTTTCCAGGTCTGGAAGAATTTGGGTATTTTTTCATCAGTCATCTCTTTATCCCAGAGTTTCGACATTTTCTCCACGTTAGCTTTCACTGGCAGCTTTCCCCTAAGCTGCTGTTATTGTATCTTTGATGCCATTGTCTGTGGTGTGAAATGTTAAGCAGCTTAGCCATGACTGTTTAATTTCGCTGTTAACGCCAGTGTTTTTAAATAACATTGGCCTGCTCAGCACCTCTCCAGAGTTTGGGGATAGCCTCCCTTTGCACTCTTTCGGTGCAGGTTTTTACTTCGTAGGTGATAGCAGCTTTCTGGGCCAGGCCGCTGAACTTAAACTATTTGACTTTAGCTTCTTTCAAAAGCTACTTGTTCAATATCATTAACTGTGTAATTCCTATATTCAGACTGTTTTTTCCTTTTCATTTTATTCCTAATGTCAGTTGCTTATGTCTTGAGATGTGTGTGAGAAGTTAAATGTGTTGTATTGTCTTTCTTGCAGGGAATATCCCCTGCCTCTGTCTGCATCTCCAGAATTACCTTGCGTTGTGGGAAGCGGTTGGCCTGTAACATGTCAATTGTGAATTGTGTTGGATACGCATCTTACAGTCCATAAAATCTTTTATTGATATTGATCTAAAATTGCCACTGTAATCATGTTTAGTCCTCCAACGTGGATTTTTCTCGGTACTTTTTTGTTTCGCCTTTTTAAAGTTTGTTTTTTGTTCTTGCTTTGCATGAAAAGCGATCAGATCAGATGTCAGCTGCACTACACACTTTAATATCCTGGATAAGTTGAGCTACGTTTTCATTCCAGTAGACAGGTTTTTAATCTGATCTGTGGGTAGATAGCTTACTAGGGGAATGAATATTCTACCAACAAGAAACCCCAGAGCAGTTCTGTCAGTCTTCTGCCATCCTGACTCTTTTTATTATTATTTTTGTTTATTTATTTATTTGCAAGCGTGCTTACCAGTTTCATTCTTCTCTCTGGTTGCTGCTGGGACTCTCCGATGTAAGCAGATGTCATGGCTGAGGACACTATCACAGTTTGTAGCAAGCTGCGAGTTCAGCAGCACAGTTGTCTGGTGTGCAGTATCCTATAATTGTCATTTTCCTATATCACATTTGAAATGCAGCTTGCAGAAATTGGCTGTTAATTGGCTCCCAGTCCTTCAGCAGTTTTTCAGCGTTAGAAATCCTAATTTAATGTTGTTCTTTCTGCAGGGAGGGAGAACCACTTTCCTGTCTTGGTTCATAATGTCTATGATGAATTCATATATTTAGTTATATCTCTTAACCCACTCCTCAACATTGACATAAGCTGTGGATTTTGAGAACACGCTCATCTGTTTTCTCTGTTACTTGTATAGCTTTTGACCTTGCTGATTTCTAGTATCCCGGAGAGCCATAATTGTAGCTGGTAGAGAATCGTTCATTTTGGAAATCGCTGTTGCATTTGGAATATGTTACTGCCACGCTTCCACGCCTTCCCCAGCTGCCTGGAGCTGTGCTGCTGGTAGAAGGGGAGATGGGAGCACTCTGGTATCCAGTTCCATCAGCCAGCCTAGCCTGAGAAGTCACCGAAGGGGGTTTGACTAACCCAGGCAAGGAGAGGCTCGCAAAGTGCCATAGAGTTGGAACCATTACTTGGCAGGTTACGATGACAAGTGGCAGAGCGTAGTAGCCATCTTCAGCTGCTCCTGTTGTGTCCATGGGCAGAGCTGCTTGTCAGAGCCTTGGTATCCAGAGAATTTCTCTAAAGGCTCAATTTTTGAGACACTCATTTAGCATTCGGTTTGTTGTAGTGGGAGCCTTGTTTGGCTTATTGACTTAGCTGCCCTACTTGGGTTCCTCCAGTTTGCTCATCAAGTGTAACTGGGAGGCCAATGGGTCTGTAGCACAGCAAATGACTTGCTTTTCGTGTCATTGTTACCCTTCTAGACCTGCCTGTTTTGGCTTAGCCTATCCTGGAGAAAATTGCAACTCTTGGTGTAGCTTGCAAGGTTCCCATGATGTTTTCAGCTGTGTTCTGCCTTGTCCACATGCAGATCCTAAGGGAGAGACCACTGGCCCAGATAATGCTAAATTTTAAGTGATATCTTTCTCTGCTTAACAAGGTGGATGCTTTGCCGTTTCTAGTTGTGCTCAGGCCTTTTACGCAGAAGGTGTGTACTTCTGAGAGTTGCAGTGATAAAATTGTGCTACTTTATTTATATTTTTTTTTTGAGATCCAGCTTTGTGTGCGTGGTAGGGAAATACTCCTTTCTGTTGCAGTAGTGAAATCTGTCTTTATAGGAAGTTCAAAATTACACTTGACTTGTCGTGTAGTACGGCATGTTGACCTGTAATCTTCTGTCCACTACCATGTGTAGGTTCCTTGGCCTTCTTCCTGTGTCTCTGGCTATATATTGAACAGCACACGCATAATTTATAAAAAAGAAATAAAGCGTGTCTTCTGAATGCAACATGAATGTTACTTGAATGTCATCTTCATTTTGTGACGTGGAAAAAAGTACAGGCATGCGACTCCAGCTTTCCTTGGGATCTTGAGCAGTGTTATGTGTTACTGCTGCCGCATGTAATAGCAGGTGGAGACTGTGCTGCAAGGGATAATCTCTTGTTGTGTGTTACGTTGAGTGCTTTTTCTTTCTCCTCCTGTTTTTTAATGAGTCCCTTTCTGAAGTAGGCTAAGCTTAGTTGTCCTTTTATCAAATCCCAGTTAGTGATCACTATTAGCAACAAGATGCCACGTTTTCACAAGCTTGCACCTGGTTTCAAAAAAAAAAAAAGGAGCACGTGCTGCTTTGCACGTAAGCTTTGTCTCGTAGGTTGTAAGGGTTCAGTTTGAATAGCTGATTCGTGTTCTGTACGTAGATACCTAGTACTGCGGCTCTGTGAGAAGCTTTAATGTGTTTTGTTGGGCTTGCTTTTCACTAAACTGAGTAACCTGGAAAAGTTTTAAATGCAGAGATTTTCAACCCCTGTTAAACAGGAAGGATTTACAGCTGTAAGGAATGGAAGGCAGAAGCCGAGTTGCCACTGTAGGTATGAGGATCTCTTGTAAGAAATAAAGTTGCTTGATGGAGGATCTCTGTAGTCTTAATCAGTTAACTGCTTGATTAGAGCTTGAGTTATTAAATCAACTCTGTGAATATCCATGAAGTGGTTGCTGAGATCCTTCCCAGCAGCTCCTCTGCAGACAAAAAACGACTTTTTAAGCTGAATCCAACATTTCTTACAGTCAATGAAAAGGGTGTTTTATGTTTGTGAACTTTGGATCAGGTCCTAAAGCACTAGAAACAATGAGGTGATTTAACGACTTGGCATGTTCTACTTGTTCTATACCACCCACCCCACCAATCGGTTTGGATTATCTTAATTTTACTAATAGAAACCATATTGACTTTATATGAGATTCTTGTCTGTGGTAGTATTTCCGTGAGCTTCTGAGATGCCAGCAAGGCAGTGTTTTCGAGGAGACTTGAATACTACACACTGATATAGGGAGGAAAAAACCAGAATGATTTTCTGGCACATGAGCCCCGAAGTTTCAACGTTACCTGCAGAAAACTTGAATCTCCGGTGTTTACATCTCTGACTCCGTGTTTAGCTGTCCCATCGAAAAGAAGTGGCATCTCCGTGTTCCAGTACTGTTTTGAGTAAACATGTTTTTAGGAAGCAGAGTGTATCTGTTCTGGCTGAAGAATATACAAGAGGAGTTGTACTATATCAGTTGTTCGGGTTAAGTTGTTCTCAACTATTTCTCTGAAAAAAACCCCAACAAAACAATAAAAGAAGTGGAGAGCTTTGTTTCTTCATAGCTTTCTGTGATAGCCAATGTCCTTCGAACAGAATTACCCGTATTATATTATGGATGAACTGTATAGGAAAGCTAACACAGACTTCAGTATTTTCCAGCAGTTACTCTCCATGTGTATCCCAAATGGTATTCCTCGATAGATATTCCTGTCATTTCATTGTGGGACAAGCAGAACTTACAGCCCCTTGTAGCAAAGCCCTCAATGCTGGGATTTCAGTGAAAGGAGTGGGGGCGAGGAGCTCTGGATCTGTTTTCATTTGCAGTCCTCAGGTGAGTATTGCAAGAAACTTCCTAGCACCTGCTAAACTTCCTGGAGAAAAAGAGCTTTGCTTGGTGAATTAACTTGCCTTTTAGTTTTATTTGGGCTGTGACCCTGGCAGGCTGGGAGTGTGGTTCCTGGGCGGAGGTGCCGGGGAGATGCTCCGCGTGCTCCCTCAGGGCAGGCAGAGCCCTTGCCCAGCCATTTGGCAGTACCAAGGAAGAAAACAAGATCAGTGCTAACTAGTTCCCAAGGGGCTTCTGCTCAGCCCTCAGTGCCAGGAAACTGGTGGTTTCTGGGTCTTCTGGGTGAGGAGCAGCAAGCCCCCAGGCTGCTGGGGCGGCAGGTGGGAGCGATGGGGTCCTCACAGAAGAGTAGATATGCCCTTAGTTAATTAACTTGCTTCCTGAACCTGTACGTTGTGCAATAAGTGGGGGCATTTCACAGGAGAGAGAGCAGCTGACCACCACAGATGTGGGGTTTTGGGTTTGAGGAGGGCTTTTGTTCCTCTCCCAGTACCGGCTCTGTGAAGTTGCCCGTTACAGCAGCTTGGGCTGAAGCCCTGCCTTGAGAACCTGGTGGACGTCAAATCTCAGACCATGGAGGGGACTGCACCACAGGCATCTGTAAGGCAGGTGCTTTGACTGTGGAGCCCGTAAAGGGAAGGGGAATGATGGTTCTGAACTGCTTAAGAGGAAGAGGTAAAAAAAGCTCCCCCTTTTTATTGCTTGTAGCAGAGGGGAAGAGAGATGAAGCAAAGAGCACTGGAGATAGTGCCTGGGAAGTGAAGGGAGGGCTTTACCTCCCTGCAGAGAGCCAGATTTTAAGATTGGTTCCTTTCCACAGCATTTCCCGGGTTGACACTGTACTCCTGCCCGCCCGACATCCCGTCTTCGGCGAGCCCTGCTGCTGGTGTGCCTCGCGGTGCCGCGTGCCCGGCGGGGAGCGGGGCACCGTGCCGCCGAAAGGCGTGTTCCTCGGGGGTTCCCACCTCCTACCAACGCTGAGTCGCCTTTCCTGATCTAATCTGTGCTTTATAACTGAGAGTATTAAGACTTGCTCACATAGTGCTTTAAAGGTGGTGTATAACTACAGGCTTTTGGGCTTTTTTAAACATACTCTTTTTGATGTTAATGTTAATTCTTCCTTAGTGCACTTGAGTTCCAGTCTAAACAGATTCTCTTACTTGGTCAAGCCTAATTCTGGGGCTTTGGAGACGCTTTCATAAAATACTTGTGAGTTTTTTTTACCCCCTTTTAGGTACTGTATTCCTCTCTGACACTTACAGTTCCATTAAGTACAGCCCTGAACTGATGAAATTAACTTTTCTTGATCCAAGAGATTAAATGTTGCTGTAAATTTTTAAGCAGAACCAGTTGCTGCAATTCTCCATCAAAGAGAATCTTGTGGACTTGAATGAATAAGACTTAGGGATAGCGTTCTCCTGGGGAAGCTGATTAATTAATACTTAAATAATATCTTTTTCATTCCTCTCCCCCTGCATCTCCGAACCTGAAACAATACAAGCGATTCCTAGATCAAAAGAACGCTCGAGTCCCTTTTATTGGACAAACATCGCAAACGGTAGGCTCTTATTTCTCACTTGAGCAATGGCATGGGCTTTCATGATTCCTTTAATAAACGTAAAGTAGGTCATAATACCCACCACTGCATCCTTGAACTGGTATAAATCTTGGTTTCCAGAGTTTTAATTACAGTGGCTGCTCCCATTAGGTGGTCTTGTTTCATGGCAGGATGCTAGACAGCTCGCTTGCTCGAAGTCATTTATGTGGACTGCGGGTATGTCTGTCAAACCATAATGAGCAATGAAAGAATGAAGAATGTTAATTTAACTGATGCTGCTTTTGCTGTTAACGTAAGTACCACCAGCTGCACCTCGTAAACATTGCTGTTTGCTTGCCTGTGCCTCGCTGTTCAGTGAGACCTAGTGTGATTGATAGAGGCAGAATTAGACTGATGGCTTGCGTGCCGCAACTTTTCTCTAGTGCTACTTCTGTGAATGCTTTTGTGTTGCAAGAGACAGCTCCTAAATTTTAATTGCTTTTCAAACTAGCAAGTGCCGCTTGTGTCAAATGCTGATAATTGGTTTATGGCATGGAGGTATTATAAATTAAGGAGAGGTCAGTGTAGATAATGTGCGTGTTACCTGCTGGAGGAGAGACGGTTGGGTAGAAGTGACACTTAGGAGATGCTCGCTTTGGCGTGCGGGGGTTCTTGGAACTCACACACGGCTTCTTAAACAATGGGCCCTAATAGGAAAGGACTGTCTGCAACAATAGTGGTGCTTGAAGTCACTTTATAATTAGAGAAGTGACTGAATAATGCAGAACTCCACTAAGGGTTTTTTTTCCGGTCCATTAAGCGTTCATGTAAACCTTCAAAATAAAGCTGCCTACCTCTTTTCACCTGTCAGTTGTGGTGTGCACTGAGCAAAAGCACATTTTGTTCCTTTCAGGTGGGTCGTTAAGAGGGTGATGAACCCCAAGAATTTACCACAGGCCACTTGAGCTCCAGTGCCAGCTCATCCAGAAGCATCTCTCCCTCCTGCCCTTGCTCCACTGATTAAGGTGCCCCTGTGCCTCTTAGCGTGACGCTGCTGCTCGCTGACATCCTGTACAACTTTTTCTGCTTTGCCTTGATGGTGACTTGAAGTGTTTCTCATCTCTAGCACAGCTTCCTTCTTGCTCTGTCCTGCTATACACTGTGATTTTTAGAAGTGATTTACTGCATCTTTCCATTTTTACTCCATTATACCCAGTTATTTTAGAGGTGATTTATTACATCTTTCCATTTTTACCCCATTTTTACTTGAAGTGTATGTCAGGGTAAAATGCTCCAAATCAAAATGACTGCCGTCTTTAGGATTTAAATTATTTAGGGTTTAAAACAAGGAATACCCATTGAAGTAATTGATTTATTAGTGTTCTGTATTACATATAGCTTATTTCCATAATAATCTTCTGTTAGTAATAATTGAAATGTTATGACTTGCCACTAAATATCTTAAATTTATACTACTGTCTACTAGTCATAATAATATACTCTTATCTCTGCACACTATTAGGTTTTAAAGCTTTGTATTCTTGAAGTAATAAATATTGTAGCTTTATTAAATTTTTAACAGATTAATTAATTGATGGCAAGCCGCACTTTGGGTATTTTTCTGAACACCTACGATCAGCGGAGCTCCTTGTTTTGAGTAGAGACGGGAGAGATGCAGAAGGAGGCAGAGCTGATGGTTATGCTTCACTGGACCACAGGCCAGGGTCTGGTCCCTGCTTCTGGGATACGCCTGGGAGGGATGAGAGACTGTAGTGCTCCCTGGTTTCTCGTGCGTCCTACCTACAGGCAGTATCTTACGCTGCCTCTTTTTATGAGGTGGTTTGGTGTTCTATGCAGAGCAAAATAAGGTGGATCCTTAGCAGCGTCTGGGTGCTGCTTTGTTTAGTTTCTGGATTGCAGAGCCAGATTGTAACCTCGCTACTCCGACTAGCACAGTTCTGGTACCTATGAAAATGCAACAGTCTTGAAAGCTTTCAGGCTGAGTAGAGAAGAATCCACAAAGAAGTGGCCTTTAAAGCGTTGGTACCATGGGTGTAAGCTTGCCAAAACTGTGTGTTGGATACTAATCTCCTCTTTTGGTCACTACCTAACCCATAACGTGTGTGTATGTAGAGAATTATATATACACAAACTTCTGGTGTCCACACACTTAAGTGCTGTAATGAGATTTTCCAAAAAAGCTTGTGTGTACTTCTAGGGACCTAAACTTGTTATTATATGGCCCCATGCCTACAAAGCTATAATATTAAGCTATGATATCTTTCTCTTCCACTTCGTTCTCTTTTTCCAGCCTGTGACTGAGAAATTAACTTTTCTTGGTTTTGTTTTCAGGGAATTGGTCCCAGTAAAGAAAATACTTCCTGAGTAACTGCAGGCTGTGTTGAAGCAAACAAACAAAAAATGTAGTTCTGGACAGCCAAGGCTGAAAAATCTGACTTCTTGGCAAAGGTTACAGAAGGAAGAGAAATTCTAGCACTTAAGCAGTCATAAAAGTAATAATATAGCTATATACTTGAGCTTTACAGTGTTTAAACACATAAACATGCTTGAATTGACCTTAGATGGCAAGGAGATCTTCCATGGATATTTTTTGTATAATTTGCAGGTGTCTTTTTACTAATACCTTGAAGAGAATTCACGGATATCATTCAACATTTTCTTTAAACCTTAGTTGGCTTACACCTTTATATTAAACCTAAGTTTTAATACTTCATGTTTTAAATTAAATTTGAAATTCTTGCGTTTTAATCCCATATAACAGAAATATTTATTTTAATATGAACTTAGTATGGATTTGTTTATGCTTTCTTATGGGGGAAAAAAAACATTTTACTCTCTGGTAAGAGTATGTCCATTTAGCGGACATCTAGAATGTTTCCATTTGCTATCTAGTTCTTTTCGGTTACATTTTTTCCCCCATCCTTCAATATATTGTAAGCAAACCAAAGATAAGACCGTGTGGGTATATTTAGATACTGTTTCCACTGTCTCCACTTGTAACTTAGCAGAAGACCTGTCCTCCCCCCAGTGTTGATTCCCCATCCGCTTTCTGCTGATGTCCTTTGGCCAGCGCAAGCTTTGGGTGGATCTGGCGAAGCAAATGTCAGTTCCTCAGTTAACATGTTGGCACGTAGCAGCTATTCCAGTACATCCTTCAGCAGTGGTGCTGAAGGCATCTACTGCAGAAGCCTTGTGCTGTGGTATCAAAACAGGCAGCAGGGGTTAATAATGTGTCCTCTTGCCACAGACCTGAGCTGGATTGCCTTTAAGAAGTAAACTCACACCTGAATGCTTGGGGAAGTGAAGAAGGGATAATAGACCAAGTGAGCTATGGGGAGGTGCCATCCTTACCACCAGGTGTTTCTGCTGTCTGCTTTTAGAAGATGCTGCTGTATTGAGCACTGTAGTGGTCTGTAATCTGACTGTGTTGCTAATCCCCAGATGTGCACACAAATATATGCTGATTTTTCTTGTTTCAAAGAAGGAATGGCTTCTCTGCTTTAGAAGGTAGGAAAACCTTGGGGCAGTAAGTCTTACTGGGTTTTGTTCACATCGGTTTCTAGCCTAGAGATGAGAAGATGAACAAGGAGAGATTCCAGCCTTCCAGCTCTGCCTGTAACCTGTGGGGCAGCTGGATAAAGGATAGCATATCTGCCTGCATAGAAGCCATAAAGTCAGGTTCACGTGGGTGAAACTCCCAGCTTCAACACCCTTCTCATGAGTTGGTAACACTATCTCCTCTTCTTCCTCTGAGGCACTGGTGTAAGTAAGCAGGTCTACGGTAAGAAAAATGCTTCAGTGGATTAAGTATTTCATAAAATGGTATGGGTGGAGGAAAGCTTTTTTGAACAAAAAAAGCCAAGAAGTTCTGATCTCATATTAGAAATAACTTAAGTCAAAGCAGGCTGTATTAAGCAATCAACAAACAACATTTTTTGTTTTCAACAACTCCATTTACCTTGTGCTAATTTTCATCAAAATTCTAGATAATCTACTACTAACCTTATTTTTCTCACCTGGTTTGCTCAGTACTGACAGATAATAGATGATCCTATTACAAATAAATTTAACACTGCATCCATGAAAATGTGAAAATTGGAGTATCTCATCATTATTTAAAATGTGTGCTCACTCACTCGAATGAGGTGTAAGAGTCTACTTTGGAGATAAAGTAGGGCAGATTGCTGGAAAGGCTGCTTCAAGTGTCACACAGGTTAATGCAGATGTATTATGTATTTATATAGCCTATAGGAGGATAACTTTTTAGCAAACGATTTGGACTGAATGTGCACTTGATGAGGGCCCTCATTAATAACCCATGGCCACCCTGTTCTCATGGCGAGAAGTTACTCTTGCAATCATAAAGATTAATTCTGGGGCTGTCTATTGTAGTTTGGGAGAAAGAGTCCAGAGAAACAGGTGAGCTGTGTGTTAAGTGCTGAACAGAGACCCGTATAGACTCAGCTATAGATTAAGATCCTGCGCTGTCACTGATGGTTTGATTAAAATGGCCATTTTTTCAGCCACAGTTCTGGAAATTGGAACAAGACTGCCCTTCTCTGAAGGTGAGGGGGTGCTCATGTTACCTGCACCTCGGTGAGGGCCCGGTGTCAAGCTGTAACCTCCATGCATGAGATATCAAATTGACTTTTTCCCATTGGGTCATGCCCACGTTTCCGTGAGAATTGCAGTAATGTAGTCAGAAGTTAGTAACTAATGTGGTGACACACCCAGTCGGATTTGGTGCAAAGGAAGGAAGAACTGGTTAAACATGAGACAATAAGCATTTTCTTTTATACTGGTAACTTGATTTCCCCATTTGGTGGGTCATGAGAGACCAACATGTTTGAAATCTTTGAAGCATGGACATTTTCATTTAGTTTGTCCTGGACTGTAACAAAGCCTAATTATTTTGCATGGGCCTTGCACATCTCCTGAATCTGAGTGGTTGCAGAGGCCATGCAGCATGGCAAAACAATTTTGATGGACCTTTGCCTCGACAGCATGTGCTTGTAGCACAGCATTCAGGTTCTGTAGCTTGTCAAAGTGGTCTAGGACCAGGCAGTTGTCTGAACTAAGTGCATGAAGGCAGTCAGGGTTTTGAGAGTCTCCAAGTTATGCATATGACAAATGAGGACCATAAGAGAAGACAGTGAGTGAGGAGAATTTGAATGGAGGTGTTACATGAGTTGAAGAGCTTGCATCTGGAGTCCTGACCCCATCAGAGAGCTGGAGCTGTGGAGAAGGCCTTTGTACCAGTCCTGACATCACTGTTAGGCGGTGAGGAGAAAACTCTGCGGCTAAACAGCAGCGTCCCTGGGGCTGGAGCATGAGTGCGGCGCATGCTCTCTGTTACCGGCATGTTCACCGTGTCAGGAGATGGGTGTGTGATAGCCTTATTCAAAGCCTTTGATGACAGGCTGCAGGACACTGCCTGGGGCTGTAAGACAAATAGCAGTAGTCTTCTCCATGGGTGCTATCTGACTTCTTAAAAATGAATACCTTCCTGACTGCTGGTTTGTAGGACACAAGCAAGCTCTCTGCTGTTGGTGTAGCTGCAGAACTTGCATGTGCTTTAGTCAGAGCTGTGAACAAGTGTGTCGAGGGAAGCACTGCAGTTCTTCACCTGAAATAGTCATGTCTCTCCAGATACGGTCAAAGCATCATGAAGGTGGTGGTAACCTAATGATGTGAAACGACTTCCTGTGATGCCTCATTTGAAGCAGTTGCGTGGAGACTGTCCACCAAGCTTACTGAGGAAGCTTGCTGATTGGGAGGTACTGGAGGTAGCACTGATGTGCCACCCACCAAGTGTGCAACTTAAAATACGCGATTACCAGGAAAATACGAATCCTCTAGGAAAATGCTTTCCCTCCCCCTATCTCGTATGTAGGCATCTAGATGATTGCAAGCAGTGCTGACTCCTCTTGGGGAAGGTTAGCTCTCAGACTACCCACTGATGAAAGTTTCTCAGCACCATATGTAAAGAGCCTAAACCCTATGCTTTTGTATAACCTAATTCTTAAATTAAATCTAGCAGCTCAATTTTAACAGCATGATCTCCTCACGCAATTGAATGAATTCTGTGATGGTCATATGTGCTAAAATCAACAATTTACATCAGGAGAGCAAACTCTCACTGTGAAGGAATTGCTTCTTTTTCTAATTATTCTCATGGAATCAAAAGTTTGACTATAACCTGCTTACCTCCCACGCTTCCTCTTCTCTCTTCGCTTGCTTTCTTCCCTTTCCTCTAAAGGGGATCTTTTGTAACTGATCTGTTTATTCTGCTGGTTCTTTGGGGATGACAAATTAAGCTACAGATGTGTGTTATAATTGGGAGGTGGAGAGAGGAGATGATGAGCTCCGTTGTGCCAGTGCGATAGTGGCAGTCAGCTCTGACAGTTTGGTTCATTGGGTTCATTGCTTTGGAAAAGTGGCCAAGATCTGTGCCTCAAAGGTGTGACCTTCTGAGTGTTGTCATTCTAATATTGATCTGGGGTATAATGAATGGGACAGCTGATAAAGCATTGAGTAAGAGAAATACAATTAATGCCAATGAACATGAGCTTATAAAAAATAGATCCTGTCAAGCAAACTTGATATCTATTAAGTGTTTATAATGTGATGGTAAGTTTGATATTTGTCTTCTACAAAGCAATTGACTTGGTGACACCATTTTGATTAAGAAACTAGGGCAAAATAATTTGATTTGGCATGTGGGGTATGGGAATTGAGCTTGCCAAACTTCAGCCATTCACAATTTGGTGTTCTACTCTAAACTAGTTGTCCCAGGCTCCCCCTGAAGGCAGTGGAGAGGAGGAGGGTGCTATTGTTCCACCCCAAGTCAACGGCAGGGGAACGTGAGCTTGTAGGACAAAGACATTATGTTGCCTGTGTCAGCAATCTCTGCTTACATCCAGAGGAGAACTTCAGGGAGGCTGTGCTAAATTTGGGTCTGACCATACTGCTCCCAGAATATTCTCTTCAGGTCGGTCTGCACCTCAAGGAGGTTGATGAGATGGGGAGAGATGGTAGAAGAGTGATGATGGTGGCAAAGGGATGGGAAGACATGCTTTTAAGCCACTGGGATTTCTTGCAATCATTTGTTACACTAATCCAAGAGAAGGAAAGAATTAATTAGCTTTTCTACATGGGAAATTTTAAGGAAGGAAGAGTCTTCAGTCTGTTGGACAAAAATATAGCAAGATTTGTTGTCCAGAAATGAAAGCCAAGAGAATTCATAATAGAAAAAACAAATAGATATTCACAGCAGGAATAATTGATCACTAAAACCTTTCACCAACACCCCCAAGGCATCACTAGAAATTTGGTAATCGTGACAGGATTTTTATTCTTCTTCCTGCACAAGACAAGAAATTGAGTTCTGTGCCTTATAATGTGCAACAGAATCGGACTAAGGCCAAAAAGGGACCACTAGTATTATCTAGTGAGTGAACAATGTGTTGGTCCCCGTGAATAGAATAGGGTCTCCTCTGCTGTGGTCAACTTGTCAGTCCAAAATGAGTCTGAGAGAAAATGGAAACTGAGGAATCAGAGGTGACTTCTGTCAGTCCCTCTGTACCCAAAGGGGTAACTTCTTTAGGTGGACACTTAGAGCTTTGAAAACCTTTTATGCGATGCAGTATGTTGCTCGCTGTATCATGCTGTAGCAGCGTTATCACCTTGGGTGTATTTTTACCTTTCCGACTACTTTGCACCTAAACATTGCATAAAGATCTTGCCTTCTCTTGGCAGTGTTAGTTCAGATCGTAAGAGAAACGGTTGCTTTTGCCCTTTCAAGCACAGACTGTTCTTTCGGAGCTAATGATACTGTGCACTCCCTTCCCGGTTTGCAGCGTCGGACCCAACAGGATGAGCTGTTAGGTTTTTTCCCCCTCATCCCTGCTATTGCTGCTGCATCGTGAACCAAGTGCAGTTCTCTGGCCTGTCTTTGTGTTGTGCAAGGCTTCACGTAAGACAAGGAGGGACATGGAAGACTCTGAAGAGCTAGGTACTTACTTTGCCACTGCCCTGGCTCTTTTGCGGCAGCTTGTTCCTGTCCTGCTGCTCTCCAGCTGCCCGATGGCATTCCTCCCGCACTACAGAAGGCACGATGTGGCTGCCCTCATGTCACCTGCAGCTGGTTGTTACCTGACTCCATGGCAGTCCCGGAGAGTCTGACTAGAAGAGTAAGAAGACTTCCTGTTAAAAACCATCTGCAAATGGAAAACCAGCAGGTTTTTTCTCTTTCTGCTTTTTTTTTGTTGGCTTTTTTGACAAAAATTTGGAAAAGACCTTAAACTGCAGAAAGTTGGCTCGTGATGTCAAAGCAGTTGAGGTCTTTTCAGCCTCAAATGCTTCAGTGCTTTGAACACTAGTCTCTCCAGCTGCTTTGGTGAAGCAGTGGAGTTGGGAAGATGTTAGTCAAGCTGTCCTAGAACTTTTCAGCCTTTTAGTCCCGATGCCTTCAACCTGTTTCAGCAGAAGGTATCTTTGCTAGTCTTTGCTTCAGTAAAGAAATAAAAGACCTTTCAACATGTGTACTTGCCTGTTACCTTCGTTGAATCTCGAGCAAAGCCGGTGGACTTCAATGAATTGTGAAGAAGCTGACTCCGCTTTAAGGAAAGCTACCCCTTTTACTAGACTGTATGTATTTGTCTTCAAAGAAACCTCGCTATTTGGATGAACAATTTTGAACTGAACGTGGCAGATCTGTTAGAACTCTGCATTCGTTTGAATAAGCGGTCTTTTCAGCAGTGTCTTTTTGTGTGTGAGTATTTTGCGTATCTCTTTTGAACTCCACACATCTCGGTAGCTTTCCTTGAGCTTCTCCTGGGAAATAAAAGTTAAATAAAATTAGAATGAGTAAGAGATTCCTATTTATATCATTGCAGTCATCTGGTCATGAGTCCTGCTAAAGAATAACACAGAGATTAACGTTGTCTGGATAATGCAGTTCTGTTTAACATGGTTTAGGGGCAGGATGGTGAAATACATTCCTTGAGGAAGTGTCTGTCTGTATTTTCTTCTGGAGTTTTGTTCAGTTGGGCAGGTGTGTATGCATGAACTTAATTTAGAGCATCAACTAAAGGCTGTTTAAAGAGAAAGAGGAGACTGGATAGACCATTAATGCTGGATGTCTGATCTTTGAGGTCTATAAACTCACTCCTAATCTGTGATCTCTGTACATCTTGCAGTGTTTTAAAAGTATACCTTGAAAAAAAGCGTCTGTAAATTACCTTGCCAAACTTTGTCATAATTGCTCATTGCATTTGAGTTTGCAAAAATAGCTGTGTTTATGATCTGATATTTTTAATGGCACATTTCACTGTTTCCATTTAAACTTTGAAGTGACGTCTTTGTTTTTCCCTTTTAAAGAGCAGCATAATCCAGATGCCTGTCAAAAGAGTTGTTGATGTAGCATTTCATGAGTAATCCTTCTGTTTGAGTTTTTTGTTTTGTCAGAAATGTTTGCCAAGCTTTTATAAAGCTCCCCATGAATATTATTGATGTGTACTTCCTTTTAAAGAAGTGATTATCCATGCAGGAATGCAAACTGAACAGTCAGTTCTAAACCACAAATGTTTTCTCAAAAGCTGCATAATGTCATAGGAGGAGTTAATTCGTTGACGTAACGGAACAGAGGTGTACGGAGCTGAAATTATTTTCCCTTTCCCCAGCTTAACTCTTTGAAGCACAGGGCAGCACTGGAGTGCGGGGGACTTTTCCCAAAGTATTACACAGAATAACCTCAGGGTTACTGTCAGCCTGTCTAAATCTTTGATGAAGAGATTTTAATAGTTCCCAGCCTGCTTTCAGAGAGAGGAGTGTGATTGTGAGAAACATTAGGACTAAAACATATCAAGTAGTCTTAGGAATCCAGCAATTATAATTTCGAACCCAGAGTTGTTAGTGATGCTCTCATGTGTTGATGTTAAAAGATTTATATAAAATAACTTGCAATTCAGGCATGTGCAGACATCCTCTTCTCTGGGCATGTTGCTTGGGTGACTCCTTAGTCTCAGTGGTTGTTGCTTAAATTATTTTGGACCTTGACGAAGACCAGCAGCATTGCTGGGTTTTATCCTAAGCATTTCAGAATCTTTTGGCTTGCAACTGTTCTGGGGTCTGCAGACCTTGGAGCGTTTCAGTCTGCAAATTAGCAATTGACTGGTTGTCACTTCAGGAAGAGAGATCTGTAAATTCTGTAAGAAATCATAAATTAGGGTCAACATACACAATAGTGTTCTGTGGGCATCACCATGCAGAGCAGTCACTCTTTCCCATCAAGTGGGGCTGTGAAAATGAATGCAGCCTTCAGTTCCAGCCCTGTGTTGCATTTTTTCTATCCCGGTCTGCAATGCTTGGCTCTAGCTTCTCCTGTGCCCTGTAATCGCTACCTTCTCATCCCCCTTGCTTGGTTTCAGGCAGTGTTAGGACATCAGGTCACACCAGGCGTTACAGAGATTTTCGTTGTAGAGCTGGGATAGCCCCAGTCAAGATACACTGAGGATAACTGGGGCGGCACAGCAGTACTCCCGAACCTGCGCAGCACTGAGCTTTGGGTGCGTCAGTCTGTACCCAGCTCCCGTGTCCGTACGGCTTCCCGGTTCTGCGAAGCTCGGCTGTTTGCAGAGCGACTGATTTTGATTGGCAAGATACCTTGCCTGTGAGCACCCTTCTTTTACTGCTTATGAAACATCTACTTAGCGTGCCTAGTCAGTGTTTATTCCTTATATTGGAGTCTCTTTTTTTCCTGATTTGCTTTTCCTTGCCTTGTTTATTTGCAAAGAAAGCGTGCTCCAGCTGTGCCTCCGAGTGTTTTGTTCCCTTACTTCAGCCCCTGCCCCAAGCTGTGGTACCTGACATGGGAGAGGTCGTGTCTGCAGTGCAGAGCAGCTTGTAAAGGGCAATCTTAAAGCCCTTCGTGCTTCACAGTTGATTTATAGCTTGTCTGCGAGGGCAGGCTTTCACAGAATATTTTTGTGTTAAACTTTTTCTGATTAATTAACCTACGATAACTGTCTCCATGTCCTTGGCTTTATCCTTCTTCCTTTCCAAATACCTTTTTTTCAACTACAAGCGAGATGCTGTGGGCAGGTGCTGTCTGATGCCTTGCATCTTCCCTGAGGTCCATGTTGTGTGCCTCTGCTGCAGGCCCTTGGGTGATCTCCACTTCAGGGGAGCTCTGGAACCGTGTCTCATTGCAGTGTTGAGTTGCCAGCTGTTGCTGCCTGCTCTTCACCTTAATTTAGATAAGGAGGATGCTGTTTAAATCTGCATATGCTTTTTACACCCTGGGCATCTCTTGGTTGATGAGCTAATCTGCTGTGTTAACCTTGGATACTTCATCTTTAACAGAGAAGCTCTGAAACGGTGTCCTGCTGCATAAGAAAACTGTGGGTTTGACTGGACATCATATGAAATCATTCTCCCCCTCGTCCTTGCTTGTCTGTTGGAGACCCCTTTTCCTATTTACTTAAAGCTGAAGCATATTGAGCTTTCCGTCAGCTGCTTGTGCTGTCACCATATCTGCTTGTTTGCTGGTGCAGGGTAACTCTGCTTTGTCCAACCCAGAGCTGCTGAAGTTGGGGGGACTCCAGCTGGTATAGCTGCTTTCCCCAAAAGATCCAGACCTGCTTCTCATTGACCAGGTCTTTTGAGCCAAAGACACTTCTGATTATTCTGTCCCTTTGTGAAGATGCCTGTGCTGATGAGGGCTTATACTTACTATACTGTGTTTTGTCTGGCCTGCTGCTGGCTTTATGCTGAAGAAGATGCCCACTTCATGAAGCTTGCTGCAACGATGCAATATCTAAAGGAGATGCTTGGTTTCCATCAGGTTGCTTCAAGTCGTTTAATTTAGAAGCTTAGGTACAATATAGGAATACGAGCTGTCTGTCTTGAGGTTGTTAGGCTCCCAAAGGAGAGACGGGGCTGCTGCTACAGGCTTCTGTTAGGTACCTTCAACTTCCGAAGTGTTGATGCAGGGAGTTGAGGCTTTACGCTTACAGATAGTCCACTGATGAGAGATGGCAGCTCTTGGCTTTGGTGTTTAAAGCTCTTTGCTGTGCTTCTGCCTCTTCCAGTTTCAGTATTTTATTTTAGTGGTTCAGAACTGCCTGGCTGGCGTTGGTCTCCACGTTTCCCCTTGATGGCAATTGCAGTAAAGTTTTGGTGAGATTAAAAGCCTTTCCTATAAACGGCCAAGACTTTCTAAAGTGAGGGAAGAAAAACGCACCTAAATGCTAGTAAGTAATGTAAATTGCAGTACATCAAATAGTAAAGACCATTAATCGTGTCTTTGTGTTGCCCCGAGTAATAATTTTGACACTTTTTTGGGACTGCACATCCAGAAACAAGAAAACGGGTTCTGAACTTAAGCCTGTCTTTGTGTACCATTTTCATGGTGATGGTTTATTTCTTCTGTTGTTCCTTTATTTTCTTGTGATCCTATTTTCTTCAGATGTCCTGTCTCCAGCTGTGAGGTCTGTTTTGCCTTTCCCTATGGCACTGCCGTCTGGAGTCAACAACACACTTTGTAAATATTCTTCATGCCTTTCGTTATTGAGGTGGGAAAGAAAAAAGTTTCCTTCATGTAAAACTCTCATTGGCCTCTCGGGCTTCTTCCCTATCAGAAACCCGTTTTATTTTCTGTTACTATCAAAGGCTCTTCTTCTGTTTTGCAAGGTCCTGGAACAAGAGTCCTGAGATGGCTTTGAAAAGTGGATGTTTCCCTAAGGAAATCTTCCTGTGCAGCTCTGGCCTGGTGTTGCCCTAGGAGATGAGATGATGGGGTAACTACGATGCGATGAGTCACTATGTAAAGGAGAAATGACTCCCTAGAGTTTTTCTTTCCTTTCCATAAACTGCTTAATGAAAACAGTGCTCTTTCTGACAAACAAAAAGCAAAACAAAAAAAGATCCTGTTTTTGTTTGAGCTTTTTCAGGCAGTCCATGCTAAATTCTTTAGTCATGTCGTGCAAGTCAGAAATACTCAGTTGAAATGTCTCAACAGCGCGTTCAAGAAGCGTTAAATGGATAAAGTAGTAGACCAGCTATTTGAAAAGACTTAATTCAAAATGTGTCTACCCCTGTAAACAAAGCAGGCTGAGGAGGAGGATGGAGCTCTGTATGACAGAGGACAGGAGTGATGGAGGATAATGTGGACAAGATGTTTCTATATCTGCACTTTCCCCAGGCCTTGCATGTGCTTCTTCCTTGTCTTATCTTGCTTCACATTTTCGAGAAACTGACCTGCAGCTGGCTAGTAGTGGAGCAGGGCTCTGTTTTTTTTGAATGAAGTGAGGACTGAAAATTGTGTTTTGTCTGTTTGTGTTATGAGGTTACTTTTGGGATGTCAGCTGGCCCCAATCCCATCCCTTTAAACTCTTTTTTTTTTTTTTTTAATAGTGGTCTGATCTTTTTTTTTTTTTCTTCCTCTGTGTGGTGGCACATCTTGCCTTCCAGCCAGCTCTCATTACAGATGATTCATTGCAGGATGAGCCATTTGATCAGCTCGTCAAGCCAAAGTGGCTATATGCCTCATCTGCAGAAATACAGTAAGAATTTACCAGTTTACTAAAATTCTCTTGGAGTAGAGCATGACCTGATGGAGCTCGTTACTTGACTGATCCACCAAGTGACCTCGGATAAGTTATTTAGTTCTTCCATGTGCTTCTGTTCACTGTTCCTTTACCATCCTCAACTTCACAGCACCTCTTTGGATTGCAAGCTCTTCAGCGCTGAGCCAGTTTTGGGCTTTCACAAGAGAAATTATTTGGTCAGGCTATTTAAACATAGCAAAAGTCATCCCGTTGTTCTGCAGTAACACGCCAGCAGGATAGGGAGATATATTCCAAGGAGATGTTTTGCATAGTAAACTTTCTACAGCTTGCGGGTAGGATTAGTGAAGTGTTAGTCTACCACCTCAAAATTATTATGATTACACAAAATAAAGTTTCTATAAAATGAAAAAAGCTTAAGCTGAGGTAGTGGGAGGGAAACCCTGATTGCATTAAGGAAGGTGCACTGTAAACTTCAAATTGGTTTGCATCAACTCAGTTACTTTGTATGCAGCTCTCTTGTCATTGCAAGAATCTTCTTTGTAGAAACTGAAACTCCAGTGCTAAAAACATGAGATCAATAGGTACTGTTATATCCACTTAAAAAAACACATTGTATTGATTTGCTGGTAATGACAGCAGTTCATTCTTGCAGGATCCCATGCCATTTCTGGTCAGAAAGATTACTTCCATATATATTACATCTGAGATGGAGAACATGGGTATAAAACGGCTTCGCTTTAATGAATAGTCATTTTACTCTGAGCATTAAAATGAGATAATTTCTTTAAATTTATCTCTAGGGATTATTTTTTTCATGGGCAAACCCTATGTCACCAAAGACTCTAGAATGCTGTTAAACTTTTAAATAATCTTGGATTGCCTTGTTTTGCAAGTGCTTGAACTCATCGTCTCTTTGATAGCAACTAATTAAGCAAAATATCGTGTTCTTTCTGGTCTCCTCTGCATCCTTGATTAGAGGGTTAACACCATGTTATCTCGGGTATTAGATGTTCTTCGCTAAACCCTAAGTATCTACCAGCATCTAAGTCTCCATGATTTGTAACAGATTTCTGTCACCTTCAGGGGATTAAATTCTTCATGCCGATCATGGTGGTGTGTAACATCTCTTATTGTGCAGCTGTTTGTTTTTTCTTGTGCTGTGGCTCATTAGAAGCCTGCTCTTATGAAGTGTAGGTGACTTCATCTGCCTGTATTAAAACAACTCTTTTCAACTCTTTCTAGGTAATCTGGCTTCCCAGAAACCTCCTGCTAAATGCGAGGGTTTGCTGTCCTGTTTACTGACTGTTACACCTGAGGCTGAGTTTGATACGGATTCTGGATATCACAGGGTAAGTGTGCAGATGCCTGTTCTTTTTGTGGTTTGTTTTTCTTTCGTGGTCTCTTATTTGCTTACATGAAGGCAGTTTGGGCTGCGCTTTCTCTTTCAGCAACTGCAGCAAGTCCCTATCAGAGTATGTGCAACAGAGCATCTGTGTTACAGTAGAAGAATAATGTAGGAGGATGAATGTTAATGCTGTAAACCCGATCAGGAGTATTTGAATTTGGTGGTGTAGCTCCAAGAGGTAGCAGTGTTTGTATGTGTACAGATTCGTAGGCCTGTATCTTCTAGAGTTATAAAAAGCTATCAGACTCTTCTTTGGGTATAGTGAACATTTTGAGTTCTAAATGTGCATGTATTTTTATATTACAAATGAAACATTCTTCATAATGTACGTAGTTATAAATATCTGTGAAGTCTGCAAGATGAAGTATAAATATTTGGAAAAGGGAGCTTAAAGGTTAGTTGGTTTCTTGGGGGCAGGAGGAGGGGAAAGAAAGAACTGATTCCCTCTTTTACCCAATTCTACTATGCACATCAGAAGAAACTTAAATACTTAATTGTTAAATCACTCTTGTGGGATTTTTCACCTCCCAGCTAGTGGAGGAAAGTGTAATTTAGTGGATACAGATTCGGTTTTTCTTTTTTTTGCCTCTTCCTCTGCCTCCACCTTCTCTTTTAACCTGCTATATTTCTTGCCTCACCCCTTTGTTAGCTTCTTTTTGCAGTCTTCTCTGGTTTTTTTTCTTCATGGAGCTAATCCTGGCCCTTGGTACTGTGTGGTATCTTTCTTGGACTCCTTTGACCAGCTTTCTGGCTTCTCCCAACCAGATATGTAGATTTGTGAGATAATTCAGGCTGGAAGGCACCTGTGGAGATCATCTGGTCCAACCACCTGCTGAGAGCAAGGTCTCCTAAAGCAGGTCGCACAGGGCTGCGTCCAGCTGGGTTTTGAATGACTCCAAGGATGAAGCCTCTAAAACTTTGTCTGGGCCTTGTTGCGTGTTTCACCACCTCAGGGAAGATGTTTTCCTCATCTGTAATCTGAATTTTCATTGTTGCAGCTGCTTTCTGCTTGCCGTATCTCTGCACCCTTCCAAGAATAGGCTCAATGTGTCTTCTCTGCACCTTCCCTTTGGCGAACTGGAAAACACAGTGAGGTCTGTAGGAGCTCAGCCTGTGTTCCAGCCACCAATATCCTCCACTGGACTTGCTCCAGTATGTCAAAGCTGCCTTGTTCTGGAGGGCTCACAAACCCTGCGTGAAGGGGAAGGATCGCTTCCCTGGACCTGCTGGCTGTGCTCTGGCTAACGCAGCCCAGGATGGATGCACTTGGCCTTTATTGCAAGGGCACGTTGCTGGCTCAAGTTCTCCTTGCTGTCTGCCAAGACCACCAGGTCCTATTTTTTTTTTTCCATATTTTTAATCTCTTTAATCTTTCTCACACACTGTTGTGCAGTCCTTCCAGTGTCTGCTGTTCCTTCACAGGATTCCCTGTTGAACATCTCAGAATCCCCAGTGCACCTTGATCGTAATGTTTCTGGCAGCCTTTTCCCATAAGTGAGTTTGATCTACACTTTGGAAACAGTGAAAGGCCGTTTCCAAGTCTTTTGCTCTTGGAAATAGGTGTATTTCCCTGAGCTTAAAGCTCTCAGTGTAGCTTTGATAATGTAAAAATCTTTTTCAATTCCTATCATTAGTATGATCACAGTAAAACAGGAAATTGTGTGTATGCTTGGGTGTGTACAAGTGTGCATGGGAGGGGGTATTTAATCCTTTTTCTGTGCTGCCAGTACAGAGTCATAAATAGTGAATATAATAATACATATATGAAACTGTTGCTGGAAATTGAGTCTGAATTATGAATAAGGCTTTTATGTTATATTCCTTCTTTATGCTTGTCCCTGCATGTGTGTGTAATGCTGCAAATTGCAGATGCCAATAACTGTAATTGTAGTTGTAGTTAAATCAAACATCCTCCAAATCTTATTTCTTTTAGTAGCCCTCGTGATGAATAGTATATCTGTTTTTCCTATACTTTAATAGAGCGTGTATGTTGGGAGAGAGGCCAGGGGAGGGATGCTCAGGAATACGGTCTGAGCCTTAGCTTGACACGCTGATCAGATGCTCCTTGGGGAAGGGAGACGTGTTCCTATGCTCCCGCAAGCTTTGCTGGCTGGTTCACTTGTAAGTGGCCCTAGGGAAGGACCAAGAGGGCATCACTAGTTCAGTGCTCAGATCATGATTAATTGTTTGGCCAGGGTGGCTGGAGCTCATGTGCAAGTTCCTCGGATTATATCTACAAAGGAGGGGAGGAAAAGGAAGCGTTGAGGGGGCAAGTGGAGCAGAGAGGGTTAAACATACAGAGTCAGGGGGAAAAATAGCTGAGCAGAAAATAAGAGAAGTGGAAAGGAAAAGAAAATGTACAGGAAGGAGGAAGAAGACTTTAACTTGCAATAAAGTGTTTTGTTTTTAATTCAGAGAAATGTTGTCCAGCTCATGAAGAAGTAGTTATATCAGAGCAACTCATACAGAGATGAGTGACAGTTTAATTCGCTTTCTCTGGTAGGGAATGTCTAGCAAATCTGGCTTGTGATAAGTTGCAGCATCGCCTAGTCACATCAACATGAAATGCTGAGGATAGTCTTAGGCTGGATATCAAACCATTGCAAAGTTACTCTGGTAGGTTATGGCATGCCTGCGGGTGTTTCTGCTGCCAGGGCTGTGATCTAGTTGTAACAAAAGGGGAAAAAAAAAATAATTTGGAAATGAGAAGCCAGCTGCATCTAGGCTTCCTCTTCAAGGCTGCTGTTACTTGTGAGAAGTTGTTTGAAAGGGGCTTGAATTCCAGGACGGACTTTGCCTTCTAGGAATGGGCTGCGCATGGGAGTTACGCATTTGTCTGTCTTCACCGGTTGTGGGTATTCCTAGCTCAGCTGTTCCCCTTGAAAGGCCTTTTAACTTGCTTAGATTTTCTGAAGGATATAAAGAGTATTTATGCTTGTTGACTGTAGCCTTGTATATGGTGACAGTCACGTGTGGTTGCAGTTTTTGTGTTCCAGCTGAGGAAGTACTTAACCCCAGTTTTTTTCTGGTTCAGACTGAATTAGTTTTCACCATATGCAGCACCTCTTTATGAAAGCGCGGGGGGAGGGAGGAATTTGAAATGAAGCGGAGAGCTGTTGCTGCGGTGCAGTTATTTTAATAAGCGTGGGTGTCTCCGCGTGGCAGACGGATTGCGTTTTGGAGTATTGCCTGGCAGGAGAGGGTCAGGAAAGGGTGTAAACTCAAAGCTAGACCTCGAACGGCTGCATGCGTGTAGAAGCTGGAACAGAATGATTGCGTTTTGCTTTTCATTTTTGTAGTTTTTAGGTGGGTGAAAGCAAAGTGTTTGGTGTGTTCATTTTCATCCTTTTCAGGAGAAGGAGCAAGCTGAGTGAAGCAGAAAGTTACTCACAGAAGTCTGGGGTTACACTTTTTGTATGAATTTGTGATAAGCTTTGGGATGCAGCAGGGAAACAAAGGGATAACCTCACTTGTCTCCGGTATGATATTCGTAGAATAATTCAGTTTGGGAAAGACCTTGGGAGGTCATCTTGTCCAGTCTCCTGCTCAAAGCAGGCCAACTGCAGAGGCAGAGCAGGTTGTTCAGGGCCGTGCCCATCTCCAGGCGAGTCCTTTAATACCCCCGAGGACAGGGGCTCTGCGTCCTCCCTGGGCAGCCCATCTGCTGGTTAAACACCCGCTCTGAATTTTTTTTTCCTTGCATCTTACCAGATTTTCCCTTCTTCCAGCTTGCGCCTGTTGCCTCTCTCACTGCATGCCCAGGGAAGAGTCTGGGTCATCACGTGCTCCAGACCTTCAGCCATCCACTGAGTCGCGACAAACTGGAGATCTGTGTTGATGAAGAGCTCGGACCAATGTTTGTCGAGCAGCTACGCATCAGGCAGTATTTTTTGTGCGTTTGAGTCTAACAAACTGTTGAGGGTTTTTAACAGGGCACTGATTGTGCTGTGCTGTTACACCAGGGAAAGGATCACTACATCAAGGGTGGAGTGAGACACAGGCAATGCTTGTATTAGCATCTCCGTAGGTGCCCACACAAAAATATGTATGTTCCTTTCTGTCTGTGGATAATACATGTCAGGTAGGCCTGAATTTACTCAGAGCTTGGAGTTGGATACGGTTCCTGTTCCTCTCTCTGCCGTAGCAGCCTTTGTAATAATTGTACCTCAGCTTCCATGCCGTTAAAATGGGGACTCTATACTGTTATTCACAGGGGTGCTGCAAGTCCTACGGTAACTGTTAAATGCTTTTAGTTCCTTGGGAGAAAACTGCTATAAAAAAGGAAGAAAAAAACTGTGTTTATAGTATAAACTACATGCTTGTAGTTATACGGGGTTACGCTAACTCCATACGCTTGGTAGGCTGCTTTTAAACCAAAGCAGTATGCTTTTGTAATGTGTTGTGTTACCATACAAATTAGATGCTTTTATCCAAATTATGTGGTGGAAATTGAAGGAGACCTACACAAGGGTTGCTAGGTTGGCCTCATTTTTCACATGCAAGATCTGGAAGTAGAAACAAGGCTTAGAAACTTGGAATTCTTTTAAAAATTAAGTCCTTTCATAAAAGCAGTTAAGTATTCTTTTTTTTCAGCTTTAATAATAATGAGGTTTTGGTGCCGGGATGAGTGATAATTGCAAATGGCAAAAAGTCATCAGAATGTTGTTACTCAGATTGCAGATTTTATTAATCGTAAAATAAATTATTCACCTAGAAAGGCTGTTTTATAAGTGCTCATTTACATGAAGACTTGCTGCCTAATTTATTTTGTTTTTCAAAAAAAAAACCCCACCAGCCAGAAAACCCACAAACTTGGTCCTGTCCTTCAAAACCTTGATTATTTTGACCTTTCCATCCAGTTTGCTTATAATGTCATCAGTGTTCCTGCTTATCAGTGGAACCAATCTTATTTTTGCCCATTCTCTCTTCACAAATGTATCTGCTGCTGCTTGGATTTATTCCATCAGCTGTGCATCTCCCCGGCATGCATTTCCTCTACGATTAAAAAAGATATTTATCTTTTATGAATGACTTCTTATGTAGATGAGTTGTTTGGCCCTTTACATGTTTCTGATCTTATGAGATGTTGGGATTTGCAGATGTAAATTAAATTTTCATCTGTTTTCTCCCACTTCTTTTATGTTGTTTTCAACACGAGTCTTGATAAAGAAACTGAGGACATCTTTCACTGTAGGAATACAATTAGTCAATGAGCCTGCCCTGTGAGCTTAAAACAGGTACATACTAAAGTATCTCTTTAATTGGGTGTTGGATGGTAAACTCTTCAGGGTATGGGTACAGCCTTTACATGTTCCTGCTAGAGAATTCATACAGAGAGCATTGCTGCAACATAAATATTCAACAACTGCATGGCCCTTATTCCTTATGCTGAAATATTAATACAGCAGTGATTCTGCACCTAATCTTGCTGAGATCGGGTGCGGGTGAGTAATCCTACTGACAATATCTGCATGCATTCCGCCTTTTTGCAGGATCATGCCTTTCTGGACCATGCTGAACACCAATTACTCTCAGTAATGCAGCTGGATCTACAGCTGCTGTTGCTAAAAATGATGATGGGCTTTTGCGTGGAAGGCGAGGCGCCTGGGCTCTGCTCCCGGCTGCGTGCCGCTGGGTCACCGCTTCAGCCTGCAGCAGGACATTACCTCCAGGCGGGGAATAAAGCTGCTACTTGCCGTAGCAAAAGTAATTTCAGACACGTGGATGGAGTACTTCACTGTAATGCCCATTGTGACAAAGCTCACTCTGAACTTTGCCGGTACCAAACTGAGATCCTTCAGCTGGCATTTCCATCGCTCGGACCTCTTCGGGGTCAGATCGTGGGCGACTCGGTGGCAAAACCACTTCAAAAGTGTGGGATTCCTGTGCTCTGCTGTGCTCTGGGCTGTGCCTGGAAAATAGGATTTCGCAATTGATACTGCAGACTTCTGAGTCTATTTTCTAAACTAATATTTAAAGTATGCCCCACCAATTCTGGTCTCAAAGTTGGCTGTTGAAACTATAATGTATTTCAACACAAAATTATGCAGGCTAAAGTGAAGATTGGTGTGGTGGTGAAGCAGATTCTTCTGTTTCATGTATATTTGAAAGCTGAGAAAGCTTCTGCTGAAGTCAGACGACACAGCCTTGTCAAATTGTTCACGAACGAAAAGATTGCTCTTGGATGGAATTAATTTGCAGTATCTCATTTACCATCTTGAGTTTTGTCATGAATTTCCCCTACTCGGCAGCCTGAAATGCCAAGTGAAAAAGTGTTTCAGTGAGAGATAATATAATATATTAAGAAAATGTTATTGATCACAGTATGCTTTTACTGGAAGATGACTTTTTCTGACCGGAACACAAGGGACTTTGCCTTGTTACAGTAGGAAAATGTACTGTAATATGCAAACAGGATTATTGTTAAGGTCAGAGCAACTTTGTTTTTAGATTCCGCTTCCTCTGCAAGCGAGCTTCTTCTCTACAGCCAACGCTGTCAGCGGGGCTAGAGCAAGAACAATTTCAGTGTTAAACTTTTTTTTTTTTTAAAAAAAAAGGTTACAGCAATTTTTTTTTTTGTTTTATGAAGGAATGAAATGCTGTTTTCTGCATCACCAGAGGTCAGAACGAGTAATTCAGTAGGCATTACTGTAAGCATTTTGCTATGGTGGACTGTTGTGGTGGTTCTTTTTCAGAATCAATTAACACACATTTTCTCATCATACATGTGTTTTATGCATGTGTTATAGACAAACTGTTGCGCATTTTGTTTCAGAGCAGCTTCCGCACACAAGGACTAGGAGGCACTTAACTTCCTGCATTAGATGAGAAAATTTAGCCAAGTGGAAGAGTCCGTGTTGGTCACAGGCAGCCTACATGGGTACGTGGACATGGTTACTCTGCAAAGCGTGAGGACATAAATTTGCAATGGGATGCCCAGCACAGGCAACTTGGAACAAGTACACTTGTAAACACGTTTGATTTAAAGAGGGCTGCCACTGCATAAACAGTAGCTCAAAGCCATTGAGATCCTGCTTGCAGTGAGATTGCTTTCTGCTGAAGGGCTCAAAATTTCCCCTCAAGAGTAAGCATGTCATTAAGATGATACTTCTTAAAGGCATTTCGAGCTATTTCTGATGAAATTCATCCAAAACGCATTCTGCGAAACTTAACTCTTCACCAGATCTTACTTCTGTGTGATTTAAGGTGTAGTATTATGAGCCATATAAATTTAGACTGGAAACACAAACTCATTTGGAATGAATCGGTCAGAGCTGCACTGCAGATCCAAGAATATTGTATTTTCTTTGTTTGTTTTCCTTTTGTCCTGCTCCGCTTCCAACACAACCCTCCAGTGGTTTTCTCTGTTTTTGTTGCAATAAATCTCCACTTCAGTGAATCTGAAGATATAAACCTGACTGTAAAAATTCATCTCTGGTACAGTAGTGGGTTACTAACCTGCTCAAGGTTCCCACATGGCAAAATGACTTCTTCCCTTCAACCATCCATTTCCTACACAGGCAACGCAGTGTTGCTAAAATTGTTGTCAATTGTTGTTATATACTGAAATTTCATTATATTTCTTTGCTGCTTTTTCTAATTTAGTGATGACAATGAGAAATTGTTGGTGTAAATCAGGGGAACAGATCCTAGTTGTGTGGAAGACCTATTTCCCTGGTCCCCTTTTGCAGGCTCTTCTAACGCGTTGATTGCCATGTGCAGGAGAGACCACTTGTGTTATTAAAGCAAACAGTTAATATTAAGAATTGAAATATTTAGGTTCTGGCTTTTAGGAGAGTAAAAAACAAAACAAACTAGACTCCCTCCCATCTGCTGTAGCTGCAAGAATTTGGTATGGGTTATTTACCACAATAAACATGGCTTTAAGTGCAAGTGTAGTGAGGATTACAGAGGAATATTGTTACACTTCCTGCAAGAGTAAATCCATAGTTTGTACTTAAGATGCTAAAAAAAAAAGCATACAAAAAACCTCTCTCTTTTCCTTCGTTGCTGAAAGAGGAGGACAGTTACTACCCTCGCTTCACTTCCCAGTCCCCGTGGGACCTCAGTTTAAGACAGCTTGGCTCATAGGATCAACTTGGCTAGTGCAGATATGTACCCTGTGCGACTTGCCCTCCTAGAGATCACAGAATCATAGAATGTTTTGTCTTGGAAGGGACCTTTAAAGATCATCCAGTCCAACCCCCCTGCAGTGAGCAGGGACATCTTTAAATGCATCAGCTTGCTCAGAGCCCCATCCAACCTAACCTTGAATGGTTCCAGGGGTGGAGCATCGACCACTTTTCTGGGCAACCTCTGCCACTGCCTCACTACCCTCACTGTAAAAAAATTTCTTCCTCGCATCCAGTCTAAATCTCCCCTGTTAGTTTAAAACCATTATCCCTTGTCCTATCGTGACAGGCCCTGATGTAAAGTTTGTCCTTATCTTTCTTATAAGCCCCCTTTAAGTACTGGAAGGCTGCAGTAAGATCTCCCCACAGCCTTCTCTTCCCCAGGCTGAACAGCCCTGACTCTCTCTGCCTTTCCTCACAGCAGAGGTGCTCCAGCCCTCGGATCATTGCTGTGTCCTCCTGTGGCCCCGCTCCAACAGCTCCAGGTCTGTCCTGTGCTGAGTGCTCTGGAGCTGGACGCTGGATTCCCAATGGGGACTCACCAGAGCAGAGGGGCAGAATCCCCTCCCTCGACCTCCAGGCTACTCTTCTCTTGATGCAGCCCAGGATATGGCTGGCCGCCTGGGCTGCGAGAGCCTGTTGGTGGCTCATGTCCAGCTTTTCTTCCAGCAGTACCCCCAAGTCCTTCTCAGCAGGGCTGTTCTCAATCCCTTCATCCCCCAGCCCGTATTGATAGCGAGGGTTGCTCCGACCCAGATGTGGGACCATGCACTTGGCCTTGTTGAACCTCATGATGTTCACACGGGCCCACTTCTTGAGCTTGTCCAGGTCCCCCTGCGTGGTATCCTGTCCTTCTGGTGTGTCAGCTGCACCACTCAGCTTGGTGTCCTCTGCAAACTTGCTGAGGGTGCACTCAGTCTTGCTGTGTAGGTCAGTCACGAAGATATTAAACAGCCCTGGTCCCAGTAAGGACCCCTGAGGGATACTACTTGTCACTGGCATCTATCTGGACATTGAGTCATTGACCACTACCCTCTGGATGCGACCATCCAACCAGTTCCTTAGCCACCGAACAGTCCACCCATCAAATCTGTATTTCTCTAATTTAGAGAGAAGGATGTTGTGAGGGACGATGTCGAAGGCCTTACAGAAGCCAAGACAGATGACATCCTATACCTCTTCCCTTGTCCACTGATCTAGTCACTCCATCGTAAATGGCCGCTAGGTTGGTCAGGCAGAACTTGCCTTTGGTGAAGCCATGCTGGTTGTCTCAAATCACCTCCCTGTCCTCCATGTGCCTTAGCAGAGCTTATAGGAGGATATGTTCCCTGATCTTCCCGAGCACAGAGGTGAGGCTGACAGGTCGGTAGTTCCTGGGGTCCTCCTTCCTATCCCCTTTAAAAATGGGCACAGTGTTTGCCTTCTTCCAGTCAGGGAATTTGTTTGATTGCCATGACCTTTCAAATGTCATGGAGAGTGCCTTGGCAACTCCATCAGCCAGTTCCCTCAAAACTCTGGGATGGACTTCATCAGGTCCCATAGGCTTATGTATGTTCAGGTTCCTCAGGTGGTCCCAAACGTGATCTTCCCTGACAGTGGGAGGGGCTTTGCTCACCCAGTCCCTGTCTTGAGGTCCACGCACTCGAGAGGTGTGGGAAGAGCGGCTGCCAGTGAAGACTGAGGCAAAAATGTTGTTGAGCACCTCAGCCTTCTCCTTGTCCATTGCTACCAGTTTGCCAGTTGTCTTGTTCATC